>JADMIO010838974.1_pt1 | contig 20368 bp, 14 predicted proteins | sample 8958161 | NCBI WGS metagenome assembly JADMIO01 (sample SAMN16585339, study PRJNA669376) | soil metagenome | isolation source: Crop rotation soil | place: USA: Cullars Rotation, Alabama | collected 2011 | reverse complement strand
TTAAAGTCCGACTTTAACTTTAATTTTTAAAGCAAAGTTAAAGTGCCACCCCTAGGCAGTTCGCATATCCTCTTTTGACTGTTGGTTTTTTCAATGAGTTTTTATGCATGGCAAAAAATTGACTCTCCTCTTTGAATTACTAGTAAGATGGATATTGGAGAAATGTAGTCACTATAGCATTGTAATTCGATGAATCTTCTTGCTCAAACTCACTGAAATGGTCAATTGCTGAGTGATTAAATTTGACACAAATTTATGCTCGCAAGATTTTTGTTTCATGTAGTGAAAATGGCGGGTCTCTATCTTCTTCCTCGCAAAATTTATTCAAAAAAGAATCATGTGTCCCTTATTCTTTCATGCGTATTAGCAGAGTATTGACTCTTAAGTAGTTCATAGCACTGTCCTCAATACACAAAAGATACTGATTGCTTGGCAGGATTGGCTGCAGGTGCATCAGTTATATGTCCAATGCTAATTCTCCAGAAATCCAGCAATTGTGTGACAATCATACAACAGGCCAAACTATCGATGCGAGTCTGAGATAGGTTCCATGTGTTGGCTGTCTCATCTAAGCGTGCAAACATTGGAAAACTCACAATGAAATAGATAGCATAGAACATGGAGCCATATACATACATGGCATATCGATCAGGGATATCATAATAAGGGAAATTTTGAATAGTGAATGTTTCGAGAAAGGCTACGATGTAGCTCACAATCATCACTATAATCCCTACATACAGATATCGTACTGTTCCTTTCGTAGGTACACAACGCCATACAAATCTCATCATAATCGATGCTAGAACATGATACAGATGAAAGTAAGAATGTGTGATCATATAGAGTGCGAAGGGCACATGATTCAAACGATGTGCGTTAAATGTGTATGTGGCATGTAATACAGTGTGGAAATAGTGTGTCCAGAAGTAATTGGAAATCCATGATAAAATCGCTATGTAGAGATTAGCTTTAGTAGTATAGCGACGGCTGATAGGGAGATGAGTAGAGAGGAAGAGTGATGTTAACAGTAAAGGAAATACTGTAGGAAACAGAAATAATAGCAAGCCAAGAGCAAGATAATGATATGGTGTAAATGTTTCAAACCATCGTGAGTAGACGATATAGAACATGATGCTGATCCAAACAATCGCCCATAATAAAAAGAATTGTTCAGCTCGAGCTCTCTCAGGATTAGGAGAGAGAATTGAGAATTCAGAACGATTAGAATACGAAATATGATTGTTTTTGTCTTTGGTGTGACGACGAGCATTGACTGACTTTGGTGATAGATCGATGCGTTTCTTATGATTGTTACTGGTATTGGTATTATTGGACGGAGAGATATCTAATTCGTTTAATACTGCGAACCTGTTCTTAGTCGAATTGGTCGTGCGTTGTGCCATATTGATATAATCACCGATGAATGCAGTAATCATCAAACAGCCTATCTTCATTATCTTTGTTTTTTTTCTCTTTCTTTTCGTTTTTTCTTCGTTTCGACGTTGTTGCTGTTCGTAATGATAAGAATATGGTTTGTGTCAGTAAAGCACGCCTTAACAGATAAGTTTTTTCATTTAGAACATGTGTATGCAAATTCAAATGTTTATTTCATCTTTTAAATAGGTGACTGCTTTGCCAGATGTCAGTACTCTGACGCCCTTGCTTTCACACCAAAGTTCTCTTTTTCGTGCCGAAATCTGTTAAGCATGCAGTTGATTTTTACTCAACCGTTCAATCCAATAAGCGATTAGTTACCAGGAGCAGTGACAATTATTCGATATCAGCCTTCTTCTCATAAACCAGCATATAGTCTCTTGCTTTATAGACCGTAACATTTGAACCATTATTATTTGCATTTTTATTTTACGTTGAACTATTGTCAGTCCTATTGTTAAAGGAGTGTCCTTGTACCTGGGCACGGTTTTGAGAAAAACATATGTGAAGACAGACAAAAATAAAAATCAAACCTGCGCGGTGAAAATCGATCTCAGGAGGTCTACCTGGTCTATGCCAAGCTTCAAACTATGTCTCACCGTTGCGAAAGAATAATCTCATTAATACCCAAAAATCCAAGTATATTGGAACGACGGTTGCAAAAGATATCTTGCTATATCATACGACACTTTTTTTCGAATTCGCGATTCAATAAGTAAAATAGAAATAAAACTGAAACTCTCTAACGAGCATTCTTTCGTTTTCTCTTAAGCCATTCTTATTTAGATTGCATAATGACGAATAATATTCAGCGAAATCGTCGTCCATATGATATTGAACGAAATCTTAAAGATGTGACATTGATTTGATGTGATTCGAATTCACAACACAGCATATTGCTCTTTCTTACGTTAATAAGACTTTTGTCATAAGATGGCAAATAAAAGTTAAAACTTTTCTTTTATTTCATATGTGTCTCTGTATCCTTTTACATTATCTGATGAATATTTGATCATTTAAAGCTCGAAAATACCAAAATAAATTTTTCTGTATGTTCACGACAAAAATATCCAAATCGAATGAATATAGGTTCTTATGATGAATCAATTTAACGTATAACGCCAACATAACAGGTGATTGATGTATTTATTTCGTAATCGCATTTATATTCATCATCGATACGAATGGGGGAAAAAATCATGACCACTGATTCTTGACTCAATGAAGCATTTAATTTCAACATACACCACGCAATATATGCATGAGTGATCACAGCAAAAAATGAAAGGATAAAAACATCGGATTTTTTGCATGTATGTTTTATTCATATTTTCGTTCTGAACGACTAGTATACACATTAGCTTTTATTCAATATCGATCGTTGCTCGATATTATTTCAACATAAGCATCATTAGTGGAAATGAGAATCATTCTTGAATCTATTATTTCTGTATGAAGAGAAATTAACTTATCATTCTTATATTTTCGATAATACATTTATAATTTTCTCACACATATTCTTAGCTATCAATCTTCATCAATACTTATCTCCCAAACAGAAGATGACGACAAGTAATAAGAAAAATATGAACACAAATACGAAAGTTTGTGATGTTCCAATGGAACTATCTATACTTGAACTCAATGATGAAGTAGATCATGATCGACGATCAATTCTACATAACAATATCGATGTTCACGTTAACCAAAACGCAATTACATGCGGTGATAGCGAAGCAATTGATCATCAACAAATAACAAGAGAAGATGTTGAAATCAATCATGATTCATCACGCACACGAAACAGGCTACATCCTACCAAGGATATCAATCACATATCAATTGATTCAATGAAGAAAAATCCTCGAGTTGTAGATAATACTAACAAGGAATCCAATGTGACAATGACGACGAATATTATCAACAGTAATAAGGCGGATTATGTTCCCATTGTGGGATACGCTATGGAACCTTTGTTGCCACTTGCCAAAGCATGTGCTCCACTGGCTAATGTTCTTCACGATATATTCTTCTATGTTCAAATTGCAATCAACGAAACTCCAGAAGTACCACCTGATGGACTGTCAGTAGACGAAAGTGCAGCAATTCGACTCTACACTATGGAATGGAAAAATCCACACCGAAGTCTTTATTCCATGCTCAATTATACTCTCAACGACAATAATCGCGAGCATCTACGTCCGTATTTCAAGTATCTGAAGTTATTTTTAACTGCTCTCGCCAAACTACCTTGTGTTCCACAAACAGCTGTTTGGCGTGGAGTGACTACCCAGTGAAAAATATTCCTAAAAAAAACGGCAGAGAACGCGTTCATGAAAACATGTAACCTTGTCTTTTGCATGAAGAACGCTTTCCACAAGTTGTTGAACATATTCACAAACGAAAATAAACATTCTAGATGTAAAAGGAACGCGTTCTCTCCTGTTCCAGACTACTATGGAATATTTTTTTCTCAGTTCAAAACCCGTTCTCTCTTTATATAGAAAGCGTTCTGAACCGTTCCATAAGCCGATAGAATGAGTTATTGCTCATTCTTTTTTAAAACGGTCAGGATAGTGTTCTATCAAAATTACATCACGTTCTTTGACATTCTCTCGAAGAACATCTAAGAATGGATTCTTTGAACTGATGAACACATTCCAGATGATCTAAAATCATTCTTACAAGAAAAGAATGCATCCTCTGCCGTTCTCTAAATTGTGGAAATTTTCATCTGAATTTAACATGAGTTTTCTTTCAAAATTGACAACTCTGGAGCACAGAAAATCGAAAATGACACAAAAAATGGTGGAACGTCGACAAGTTGTACTTAACAGCGGATAAATCTGATTTTCAAAAAAAAATCTATTTCGAAAACATTTTCAGCTATTGAGCTACGAAAAATCGGAGCACGCCATTGGATAGAGCTCGTCGAGTTGTACTAGGAGACATCTCTCGACGAGTCATGTGATAACTTCACTTCGAGAATTAGTGTAAGAAATGTGAATTTAGTTGATAACGGTCAAGAAAGCGTTCCAGAGAAAAAAATTGCCGTTTTTTAAGAAAAGAAAGCGTTCTAAAATTTTTAAGAAAAGAAAGCGTTCTAAAATTTTTAAGAAAAGAAAGCGTTCTAAAATTTTTAAGAAAAGAAAGCGTTCTAAAATTTTTAAGAAAAGAAAGCGTTCTAAAATTTTTAAGAAAAGAAAGCGTTCTAAAAAAACTGGAATGCGTTCCCAAATGGAACGGTGAAGAACACATTCCAATAAGAAGTAGAATGTGTTCTTCATCGTTCCTTGTGGGAACGCATTCCAGTTTTTTCTGGAACGCGTTTTTTTCTTAAAAAAAGCCAATTTTTTTCTTGGAACGCGTTCTATGACGTTCTTTTAAAGGAATATTTTTCACTGGGTAAAGATATCAGCGCAAATTTTCCGCCAGGCACTCCAGTCACGTGGTGGGCATTTTCATCATGCACCACCGCTCTACCAGTATTGGAAAACAACATGTATTTGGGTACTACAGGCAATCGGACATTATTCTCTGTCGAAGCTATCAATGGTCGAACAATTCGAAACCATTCTCATTTCGTCACTGAAGAAGAGATTCTACTTCTTCCTGGTACTTATATGATCGTTCTATCTCAATTTAGTCCTGCACCTGACCTTCATATTATTCATTTGAAACAGGTCATACCTGATCAAATATTACTCGAACCACCATTTGAAGGTATTTTGTAGAATTAAAATAATTTTCTTTATAGATAAAGAGTATTTCTAATCTTAGGTGCACATCTCTATCCAAAGATCAAGTAAGTCGAATATTATATATTCTCCAATATTTCTCATGAGATTTTTGTTTGTATTTGTAAGACGTCCATGGTATCGTCTGAAAAGAGTTGTTATTCCAATCTGTATTTTGATAGCGCTTCTGATCACTGCAGTGATTCTCGGTGCTGTTATGGGAACACGATCTCGAACAGACCCACTAGGTATATATTTGTAGTACTCTATCCATCAAATCATCAATATTCGATTGAAAACGAGAATTCTAGTTAGTCATCTACTGGAATTTTGAATGCTAATAAAATATAATAATGTATTGTTCAATATTGTTTTCATTTAGAACCTGTATGTCAACGACCATTTTACCAATCAAAGTTCTATCCAATTGGTAACTATCCTGCTTCTGCGACTGTGGGTCACTTTAGAAACAAGAATCAACTAGATGTGGTTGTTGCCGATTCATCGAACAATGCTATTTTTCTGTTACCTATTAAGGAAGATGGAACATTGATGATTCCAGGAACGCGAACGGTTGGTAGCCGTCCATCATCGGTGACATCAGGTGATTTCAACAATGACGGCAATGTAGATCTAGCAGTGACGAACTCGGAAGACAACACCATTGGTGTGCTGCTTGGTGACGGGACCGGATTCTTCCAGACTTCCAACAATTATGTGGTTGGTATATGGCCACAATCTGTGATATCAGCTGATTTCAACGACGACAGCAATTTCGATCTGGCAGTGGTCAACCGGGACGACAACACAATAATTGTGCTGTTTGGCGATGGAGTAGGATCCTTCCAGACTCCCATGAATTATATGGTTGGTAGATCACCACAGTCTGTGATATCAGCTGATCTCAACAATGACGGCAACCTGGATCTGGCAGTGGCTAGCTTTTACGACAATACCATATGCGTGCTGCTTGGCGATGGAGCAGGACTCTTTCAGACTCTGATGAATTATACGGTTGGTAAATCGCCAAAATCTGTGATATCAGCTGATTTCAACAATGATGGCAAACAGGATCTGGCAGCAGCCAATAGCAGGGACAATACTGTTTGTGTGCTGCTTAACAATGGAACAGGATTCTTTCAGACTCCCATGAACTATGTGGTTGGTAAATCCCCACGATCTGTGATATCAGCGGATTTCAATAATGACAGCAATCTAGATCTGGCAGTAGCCAATGCCTTGGACGGCACTGTGAGTGTGCTTCTTGCCGATGGAGCAGGATTCTTTCAGACTTCGATGAATTATACGGTAGGTAGATCGCCAGAATCTGTAATATCAGCTGATTTCAACAATGATGGTAATCAAGATCTGGCAACAGCCAATAGTTGGGACAACACGGTTAGTGTGCTGTTTAACAATGGAAATGGATTCTTTAACGCTTTTGCTAATTATACTGTTGGCACCTATCCATCATCTTTGATATCAACTGATTCTAACAATGACGGTAACCTAGATCTGGCAGTGATCAACTATCAGGACAACACACTCAATGTGCTGCTTGGCAATGGAAATGGATTCTTCAAGACTCCGTTGAATTATACGGTTGGTCTATTGCCAATGTCTGTAGTATCAACTGATTTCAATAATGATAGTAAACTTGATCTGGCAGTGGCAAATTATCACGACAACATTGTCCGTGTGCTGCTTGGCGATGGAGCAGGATTCTTTCAGACTCTCATGGATTATAGTGTTGACAGATATCCAATATCTATGATATCAACTGATTTCAATAATGACAGCAATCTAGATCTGGCAGTAGCCAATGCCTTGGACGGCACTGTGAGTGTGCTTCTTGCCGATGGAGCAGGATTCTTTCAGGCTCCGATGAATTACATAGTTGGTATATGGCCACGATCTGTGATCTCAGCTGATTTCAACAATGATGGCAAACAGGATCTGGCAACAGCCAATGGCTGGGACAACACGGTTAGTGTGCTGCTTAACAATGGGACTGGATTTTTTCAAACTGCAATGGATTATACGGTTGGTATATGGCCAATGTCTGTAACATCAGCCGATTTCAACAATGACGGTAACCAAGATCTGGCAGTGGCCAACCATGACGAAAACACTTTGAGTTTGCTGCTTGGCAATGGAGTTGGATTCTTCAAGACTTTCAAGAATTATACGGTTGGTGATGGGCCAATATCTGTGATATCAGCTGATTTGAACAATGATGGTAATCAAGATCTGGCAGCAGCCAATAACAGGGGCGATACCGTCAGTGTGTTGCTCGGCTATGGTAATGGTACGTTTTTGAGTATAGCTGAGTATTGGGTCAGGAGCTCTCCAACATTTATTACATCGGCTGATCTGAACAAGGATAACAAACCAGATCTGATTGTGACGAATCAAGAGCCTTCAGGCTTGTCTGTTTTGTTGAACATCTGTTCAGAAGAAATGAATTGTGCGATATTCTATTAATTACTATATAACGACAAAATTACGAATATGACTGCTTTAACTGTAAATTATTATATCGCGTATCACTTCTATTGCTTGATTACTTTTTTATGTATTGAAAATGTTTAATATTTAAATATTTGAAAATTTATGTCATTGATGAATAGTTTCTTTTTTTTCTTAGTCTACTGAAGATATATACCTCATATTAACATTCATTACTCATGGTAATCGGGGCAAATGAACATATGCATGACAAGGAATTCAGATTCTGTTTAAGATTTTGCCTTATTCAAAAGAATTAGCAAATATCAATAATTAATGACATTTGAAGAAAGTGATGATAGGGTCATCCGTTTGTGATGAGAATTAGAGTGTGCTACGGGAAAGAATAGATGTTAACTATCGTATGTATCGCAGTAAATACATAAAAGTACAGGTCGAATGAATACTTATTATTGTTGGATTCTTGAAAGTTGATATTTATGTGTTATCCTTCACATTAACTTCAGCACAACACATACAATCAGTACAATCCTTTTGACTGAATGACTCAGACTTCCTTTATCTTCGATTCGTTTCTTCAAATCACACAATACGAGCGTAATTCATTCATATATATATATAAGACGAACTTCTATTGACATCCGCACTCACATTCAAATTCATATGAAAAGTTACAATTTAATTGTGTACATTAATAGCAAGTACAGGTGTAGGACGATGATAACAACAAAAAAATTTTCTCCATAAAGCTCGAACATGAGGAGATATGAATACTATAATAATGGTAACAATATGTATTATTAAACTAAAAATAAGCGATTGAAGCTGTGATAACCACCATGGTAAATAACCGGAAGAAATATACGTAAAATATCCTATTATTAAAGGTGTTGTAAGAGTCATCATTAAACCAACAAGCATACAAATTCTATAGAGCACAATTACATCACGTCGTGCACTTGCTTGTTGAATGTGTGTCATGGTATTAATTAAACTATTAGATCTTCTTCTCGTTTTTCTTACTGTATAAAAATAACATCCAGTCGCTGTATACAAAGCAAGTCCATAAGCTAAAATACCATTAAGAAACAGATCTTTTAAATTTGTAAAATCAATTTGACAAGTATAGCCATCATCGAAATATTTAAAAGTGCCAAGTAAAAGACCAGGAATCGTCACTAAAAAACAAAGAATCCACTGAATAAGAATTAATAATTTATAAAGTTGTATAGATTGAAGTGACTGTTTGGTATAAAAAACAACTCGACATAAACGATAAATGGATTGAAGAGCGGTTGAATAAAATATTGTACAATATGATGTCCATAAAAAATAAGCACGAATTTGGCAATAGATTCCATCATTTAAAGAATCTAACGAATAAAGATGTCCTGGTAAAATACGAATATACTCCTTTAGAAGTAATATACAAGAAAAAAGAATTGCTAAATACGTATTAGCTGTTAAAAGAAGTGATATTTGATTAGGAGAATTTTTTATTTTGATCATATGATATGTAATAAGTCCGAAGAGTACGCTTGAAATACCAACATTTATTGAAGTTAAAGTAATAATGAAATAATCAATAATGATATTTTCTGTTCGATGTGTTGTTGATGAATTCATTTTAAGTTAGAAAAAGAAAATGACGTTTAGACAAATAGTGCAGCAAATGATGCACTCTCATTTTGTTTTTGGTATTTATAAAATCAATTACATGTGAAGATTAAGTTGTTTATATTTAAGTAGATTTAAATTAATGTACTTTTTTTTCTATCTTCTATACTTTCAATTATACAAGCAACTTATATCAATGTAATCAAGCTTTTACCTTCTACGTACGTCAGCCCTAGTGCATAATATAATGTACTCAGCCAAACAAAAAGCAAGAAATAGCGTATCAAAGATATTCGATTTTCGACTGTTGGATGACAAGTGACAGAATCGCAAGTTGTTTCATACAACGTAAGTTTATCTGTTGTTTTCAAAAAGAAGAATGAATCATAAATATTAAAAACATTTATTCTTTATCTTCGTTCTTATCGACAAAAAATGTAAAAAAAAGCGAGAGAGCTGCTTCGCAAATATTTCTCTCATGAGATTCAGAAAAAAGAAAGTTTTTGAGTTCTGATTATTTTTGGTGTCTTCTTCGTCATAACTTGTTAAAAAAGAACGCAGATCATCTTTTTTTCCCCAGAAATGGCGGCCATTTCTTCTAAACTAAATGATGTTGCATTTGAGTCATGTGAAATTGAAAACTGCCAACGTATCTCCGCTACATTTTGTCATCACTGCAACAAAAATGTCTGCCGACGTCACTTCAATGAACATGCAGATCAACTCTTGCAAGAACTGAATCCATTATGTGATAAAATTAATGAATTGGGCGAAAAAATCAGCTCTTTTGGTGTGAATGAGTTTAAACAACAAGCATTGAACAAATTAATACAATGGCGTGACGAATCTATACAGAAGATTAATAATTTGTTTGAATTGAAAAGACAAAAACTCGATCTTCTATTACAAGACAATGAAGAGCTATTTTTACAACGGACCGCTAGTCACTCGGAGGTATTTAATACATTGAAGAACGAAACTACAGCACTTGTTCAAGAGGGTGATGTGACATTTAAACAACTACAGATATTAAAACAAAAATTATCTGTATTACAATATAGTGTTAATCTGACCCATACCAGATTAGTCTATTGTGACACAAATCCGCTATTGCTTGATGATTTGGTTCTTTTACATTGTACAGCAAACATCTATTCGGGTGGAGGTACACTTTTGTGTGCTGACTATCAGATAAGACTGAATGATTTTTATGGTAATGCTCAACAAAAATGGGAACTGATTTACAAAGCAACACGAGATGGTTTTCGTGGAGAAGACTTTCATCGATGTTGCGATGGCAAGGGCCCTACCATAACTGTCATACAAAGCAAAAATGGAAATTATCTATTTGGAGGCTATGCAGAAATATCTTGGGGTCGCGACAATTACTTTAGAGAGGATCCAGCTGCATTTCTGTTCACTCTAACAAATCCACATGGGATACCACCGACGAAGTTTTCTAAAAATCCAGTGGAAAGATATTCTTTTGTTCACTCAGCCGATGATGGCCCCTGGTTTGGTGGAATTGTAAAAGGCCAAAACCAATTCATTGACATAAAATTAGTTTCCGATGCAGACAAGCGAAACTCGACTTGTTCATTCCCATCAACCTATCTTGACACAACTGGTATTGGTGAAACACTTTTTACCGGAACAAAAAACTTCATGGTGGAGGAGATTGAAGTCTATACACGTCTAGTTGGGACGGATAAAGGTGCAGGTGACGAATTGAAAACAGACTGATCTATCTTTTGCTAAGAAGACAGTTTCAATCTCCTATTCTCAACTCCTCTTTCTCATCAATTGTTGAAATGAAAAAGAAACAACTAAAACTAATTAGATACTATATATGTTTTTGATCAAAAAATAAAAGAAACAAGAATGCGTGAGCTTACAATAATATAATTTTCAATTTCTTGATTTAATGTGTTTGATATTATCATTGAGAAAATGTGCACCTGACACATCATATCGATAAAGAAAGGATCGATCAATACAAAATGCATTTTGATTGGATCCACCTGTTTTATTAGATTAAAAAAAATATTGTGTGCATAGTGAACAAACACTCATTCACTTTTTCCGAACTAAAACCTTCGAAGGCTTCAAATTGAAGAAAAACGTCATGTTATCGTGTAACCAAATCATCGTCGTCGCTGCACTTCTGTGCATTGGACTGGTAGCTGGTGATTCAATCTCACTGGCTGTGAATGAATCAAGAGAACTTCCTTCTGGTATGACAGTACGCGTCGAATCAATTCAAGACAGTCGCTGTCCAGCGAACGTTATGTGTATCCGGGCTGGTCAAGTCAAAGTCAAAGTGCTCGTAGCACAATCTAGAAATTCTCAATCAGTCAGCTTGGTTCTAGGACTAAGTCAACAGTCTAATACAGCTCATGTTACATTAGGAGCGACTACTTACAAAGTTACTCTTCAAAGCGTACTTCCCTATCCTCGCTTTGGTTCAAATGAACTAAAAAGAGTTACTTTGGAAGTAACTCCTTTGTAGACTTTTGACAGTGTTTTACATTCCAGCTGATTGTTACATTGCAGCCTTTTCTATATCAGAGCTACTTGTTAACAGAAAATTTGGTTGGAAAAAGAAAAGAAAAGATATATTGTTTTATTATTGAAATGCCTAATTGCATAGTACAACGATGCAAATTCGAATTGAGGATATTCCAGATTAGTCTCTTTTTTCTCAGAAATATCGATACAAAGCACCAGTACATCGAAACAGATGTTACATTTGAATTTTCTATTCACAGGACCCTCACCCACACCCTCAAAAAAACGAGTATTTTGAGATTTTTTCACAAATGGTATGAGCTAAGGAAAATCCAAAGATACCAATCGATAGAGCTCGTCGAGTTCTACTCTGGAACAGTTGGAACAGCTTTCTGGACTAATATTGGCTGAATTTACTCGAATATGAGGCTAACTTCACCTACGTCCTCAAACTACCTCAACTTTTTAATAGGAGTATCCAGAGTGGTGAATGAGAATAACCTGGGTATTTGGTATTGGATCATCTCTGACTTTACTACATCGGGAAGGAACCGGTCTTTTCGACTGAAATTTTCAAGGTATTCTATTCAGAAATACATGTGTCTGTGGACGAAATCTCAATTGGAAATATCGTCATTCGATTTATTGGTGAATACGATAGCATAAATTAGACAAAATTTCTAGGAAGATGCCTATAATTCTGGATAAAAAATATAGAAGGATTTAATCATTTGGAGTTTTTCATATCTGACTGGGTTCTATGTTTTGCACAAACCCAAAATTCAGAAGAGACTGGACAGTTGAAAATGTTTCTTCGTAACAGTTACTCGAACAAAATTTTGATTTTATGTACATTTAGCTAGCAAGATGTAGATCATAATGTTTAGCGAAATATTATGGATCAAAAGGCTTGGAGGAAGATTTATTATCCTACTTCACATTGCGACGCTACGAAACTTTCTAATTCTGAGCAGAATTTATCCAGTCGTACACGTAACAAAAAGTGGACGTTTCACGCATGAAAACTATACATTTTGAAGAGTAAAAATAAGTAAATCGATTAGAATAAATGTTTCTATACTTGTTGATCTTGGAAGAAAATTTTTTACTATGTTAAAATGTACGCTTTTATGCCTTATAGCATTTAATTTTTTGTTTATTCTCTGGCTGAGTAGGCAAAAAGTAAAAAAAATCAATAATTTTATTCGTTTACTCGTTCTTCGTGAAGTTGTCCGGAGTAACTGTAGCGTACCTTACAATTTTTGACAGAGATAGCCGCCAAAGGTGGGTAAATTTTGAATTTTTTTCTGCAAAAAATTTTATTTATTCAGTTTTTCATCACTTTGTTGGATCACTCTCGAAAACATAGACCATATTCAGCCTCCCCAAGCCTAATGGCTCCGCCACCAATGTGCATAATATAATGTACTCAGACAAACAAAAAACAAGTTCCGATAAATTGTGGCGAATCGAACTGCTACCCAATCACTTTCTTTTCCGGCTCAACGTGGTCAATCGACAGGTACTGTTTTGATATTTACAACGCGATGGAATCGCAAGTTTTTTCATACAACCTAAGTTTACCTGTTGTTTTCAAAAAGAAGAATGAATCATAAATATTAAAAACGTTTATTTTTTATCTTCGTTCTTATCGACACAAAGTGTAAAAAAAAGCGAGAGAGCTTCGCAAATATTGCTCTGATGAAATTCAGAAAAAAGAAAATTTCTGAGTTCTGATTATCTTTTGTGTCTTCTTCGTCACAACTTGTTAAAAAAGAACGCAGATCATCTTTTTTCCCCAGAAATGGCCGCCACTTCTTCTAAAGTAAATAATGCCGTATTGAAGCCATGTGAAATTAAAAGTTGTCAACGGATCTCCGCTACACTTTGTCATCACTGCAACAAAAATGTTTGCCGACGTCACTTCGATGACCATGCAGATCAACTCTTGCAAGAGCTGAATCCTTTAGGTGATAGTCTCAATGAATTAGGTCAAAAAATCAACTCTTTTGGTGTGAATGAGTTTAAACAACAAGCATTGAACAAATTAATACAATGGCGTGACGAATCTATACAGAAGATTAATAATTTGTTTGAATTGAAAAGACAAAAACTCGATCTTCTATTACAAGACAATGAAGAGCTATTTTTACAACGGACCGCTAGTCACTCGGAGGTATTTAATACATTGAAGAACGAAACTACAGCACTTGTTCAAGAGGGTGATGTGACATTTAAACAACTACAGATATTAAAACAAAAATTATCTGTATTACAATATAGTGTTAATCTGACCCATACCAGATTAGTCTATTGTGACACAAATCCGCTATTGCTTGATGATTTGGTTCTTTTACATTGTACAGCAAACATCTATTCGGGTGGAGGTACACTTTTGTGTGCTGACTATCAGATAAGACTGAATGATTTTTATGGTAATGCTCAACAAAAATGGGAACTGATTTACAAAGCAACACGAGATGGTTTTCGTGGAGAAGACTTTCATCGATGTTGCGATGGCAAGGGACCTACCATAACTGTTATACAAAGCAAAAATGGAAATTATCTATTTGGAGGCTATACAGAAATATCTTGGACTTGTGACGGTACATACAAATATGATCCGGCTGCATTTCTGTTCACTCTAACAAATCCACATGGGATACCACCCACTAAGTTTTCTAGAAATCCACAGGAAAGATTGTCTATTGGTCATTCATCCAATGGTGGCCCCTGTTTTGGTGGAGTTGTAAATGGCCAAAACCACTTCATTGACATAAAATTAGTTTCTAATGCAGACAAGCAAGATTCGAGTTGTTCATTTCCCTCGAGCTATATTGATACAACTGGTATCGGTGCAACACTTTTTACTGGAAAAAAGAACTTCATGGTGAACGAGATTGAAGTGTATACACCTCTGATTGAAGCGGATGGCGGTAAAGGTGATGAATCGAAAACAGACTGATCTATCTTTTGCTAAGAAGACAATTTCAATCTGCTATTCTCAACTCCTCTTTCTCATCAATTGTTGAAATGAAAAAGAAACAACTAAAACTAATTACATACTATATATGTTTTTGATCAAAAAATAAAAGAAACAAGAATACGTAAGCTGATAGTAATATCATTTTCAATTTCTTGATTTAATGTGTTTGATATCATCATCATTGAGAAAATGTACAGCTGATATATCATATCGATCAATACGAAATGCCATCTGATTGGATCCATCTGTTTTCTATATATATAAAGAAGAAAGTTTGTTTGTTTGTTTGTTTGTTTGTTCTTCATGCATTTGAAGACGGTACGAGCAAAAGCACTGAAATTTTGCACAGAATACCCTTTCGACCAGAGGAAGGTCATAGGGTAGTTTTCAACCCAAAATTTTCACATCAATAAGGTGTTTACTACTGTAATAGTTGGATTTACTACACAAATACCTTTTTCAGAGAATTTGTGCGTATGATTGTTTAATCAATATTTCAAGGACGAAAATATGTTTAAAAAACTAATTTTTTGTCATTGGGTAGAAGACATCTATCTATACATATAAAGAAGAAAGTTTGTGTGTTTGTTCGCTATGCACTCAGTGTCATAATAGCTACGATCACCAAGCTTTCCACGATGCTTTCCTAGGCCTTAGGAAAGGTCAACGGAGTGTTAGAACCTCAAACCAAGGCGTGGCAGAGAGTTGAGTGGAAATTAAATTCAGGTCATCAGACACTAGAGGGTGAGGGTGTGTTGGGTGGGGTTCACCCAAGTATTGAGAGATTGCAGTTTGCACCAATTCAATCAGTCGCTGCGATAGCTCACGTTGCAAAACTTTCTGCATCAGTTCTCTTGGTTGTGGACGAGGGTGAGAATTGCCAAGAACCACTAACGAAGAGTGGAGAAAAGAGACTGGGTAAAATTGTCGCTCAGGTGATAGACTACAGCAGTTTCAAGGATACACTTGAACAGCTCGATCATTCACATCACAAAACTTTCCATGTAAAACCTTGATGGTGAGTACAGGTTGAGAGAGTCAGAACTGCTTACCGAGAGCGAATAAGGGAGCCGGATGAAAATTCGATCAGATCCCCTCGGATAGCCGTTTCTCTCAATCAGTTTAGTGTCCTAAGGCGCCCTGGAAGAAAGCGTTGTCCTACTTCCAGCTGTGTGTCATAGGTACGGGAGAAAACGTCGGTGAAATATCGCTGACATTAAGAGAGATCACAATTTCGTTTAAACTCTGAAGAAGTGACTAAATAGACTACGACATCAAGGTGGATCATATTCAGTGTGAGTGGGAATGTTTATCAACGCACGGCGGAAAAAGTTTTGCGTAAGAGAATTAGTGGAGGGTGAGAATAGTTCTGTAGAACAGGGTTTCTGCATGGCGAATAAATCGTGTAACAGAGGTCTCAGTACGGCGAGAATAGGCCTCTACATGATATCTCATGCATAGAGAGAGACAAGATCCACAAAAGGGGAATAATAAAAGATGAAAAAAGACCTGTGAACAATACATAATGTACGATGGGAGACGGACTAAGGGAAAGACCTCCATGCACGGTGAAAGAAGATCGGCAGGACTGCAGTAATGAGCGACAGAAATAGATTTGTGATAGATATTTCATGCGTAAGAGCGAGAAATTTGTGGAGGACACTCGACTTATGCCGAGAAAAGCCGTGTGGAAGTTAAGTACGTAATGTACGACGGGAAATAAAGGTATGAGAGTTACTTGATGCATGGCTGCTAAATACCGTAGGAGAGTTCTCTACATGATAAGAGAAATATTGCTAAAAAAAATACCCAACACGATCTCTTTGCAGCGGGTACCTCCGCTAGTTATTAGATAAGAAAAATACTGTGTGCATAGTTAACAAACACTCATTCACTTTTTTGAAAATAAAACATTCGAAGGCTACAATTGGAAGAAAAATATTATGCTATCTTATAAGCAAATCATCGTCGTCGCTGCACTTTTGTGCGTTGGATTGGTAGCTGGTAACTCGATCTCACTGGCTGCGAATGAATCAGGACAACTTCCTTCTGGTGTAACAGTACGCGTCGAATCAATTAATGACAGTCGCTGTCCAGCGAACGCCTTTTGTATCGTGGCCGGTCAAGTTACAGTCAAAGTGCTTCTGTCACAATCCAGCAACTCTCAATCAGTCAGCTTGGTTCTCGGAGTAGGACAACAATCTAATACCGCTCAAGTTACATTAGGAGGCAACACATACAAAGTTACGCTTCAAAAAGTACTTCCCTATCCTGGTCTTGGTTCAAGTCAAGTAAAAACAGCTACTGTGGAAGTAACTTCATCGTAGACCTTTGATGACGTTTTATACTCCAGCCTTGTTTTACATTGTCGTTTCGTTTTTTGTATCGAAGCTATACTTGTTAACAATAAAAATTTGGTTGGAAAGAGAAAGAAAAAAGATATACTGTTTTATTATTGAAATGCCTAATTGCATTGAACAACGATGCAAATTTGAATTGAGGATATTTCAGATTAGTCTCTTTTTTCTTCAAAAATATTGATATAAAGCATCAGTACATCGAAACAGATGTTACATTTGAATTTTCCATTCACAGGACCCTCATCCTCACCCTCAAGATAGCTGAAAATATCTTTCTTGGCTATAAAGGAAGCAATTGCTCTATTAATGTTGAAAATCAACAAGGTATCTTTGAAACAAGTGCTATACTACTGCCCAAAACTCACATACTAAGATCTTTGATTATTTCACAGCGAATTGGTTTTACTCATTTAGAACAATTCAACTTCAAAATTTATCTAGTATTGAATGATATCACCCGCTGTTTTTCTTCACTTTTTGTTTGTAGTGAAAGAGAACAAAAAGAAATGCACTAATAGGTGTTCGAGGAGAAATATCTCACTCAAATTGAAATGTAGACACTTGAGTTTTTCTAGAGAATCATACGAACAGAGCAAAATACTTGATTTAGACTTTCTTTACCTTCATTCTTCTTATTTTTCAAATCATAAAACACAAACACAGCTCACCTATACGATGACAAACATCCAAATTCGTATAAAAAGTTAAAATTTATTTGTGTACATTGATGACGACAGAAAAACGTTTTTCTGCGTAAGACGCGAACATGAGGAGATATAAATACCAGAATAAGTGTACAATGTTTGTTACTAAACTAAAAGCAAGCCACTGAACTTGTGATAACCATCATGGTAAACCGATGGAAGACGCATAAATAAAATATCCTACTGCTACAGGTATTGAAATAGTGCTCAATAAACCAAGAAGAATATATCTTCTAAAAAGAACAATTAATTCACGCTGTGCATTTACTTGCTGGATATGTGTTATTGTACGAATAAAACTTTGATTTCCTCTTTTCATTTTCATCAGTGTATAAAAATAACATCCAGTAGTTGCATTCAGAGAAAATGCATAAGCTAAAATACGATTGAGAGAAATGTTTTCCAAACTTCTATAATCAGCTGGATGTATTCGCTTTTGTGTTAAGAAGAGAAAAAAGAATGAAGTGTAGACAAAGATCGTTCATGTTAGTTATATAAATGATGAACTATCTGAGGGACTTATAGGTAAGCAGATTCAAATTGATGGAAAGTATTCTCTAATTTGAGCGTTTTCAATTATGCCAGTAATTTAAATCAATATAAGCAGTCCTTTCAGCTTTTATCTGTTGGTTTAATTTCAGCCAATTACTGATTTTATTTTCTTTATAAGATGACAAAATCACAATAAAATTCTTTCATACAATCAACGTTTGTCTGTTGTTCTAAAGGAGAGGGAACTGAAGCATAAAAATTAAAAGAAAACATTCTTTTTCTTCTTTTTTCAGCAACTGACGAGATTGGAACAAAAGAAAAAAAATTGAGTTTTGCTTATTTTTTATGTTTTCTTCGTCAAATATTGTTGCAGACGAACTCAAAACTCATTTTTGTGACAGAAAACATTTTTTCCCCACAATGGCGACCAGTTTTTCTGAAGCAAGTGATCATGTATTGAAACCATGTGAAATTAAAAGTTGTCAACGTATCTCCGCTACACTTTGTCATCACTGCAACAAAAATGTTTGCCGACGTCACTTCGATGACCATGCAGATCAACTCTTGCAAGAGCTGAATCCTTTAGGTGATAGTCTCAATGAATTAGGTCAAAAAATCAACTCTTTTGGTGTGAATGAGTTTAAACAACAAGCATTGAACAAATTAATACAATGGCGTGATGAATCTATACGAAAGATCAATGACTTGTTTGGACGGAAGAAACGAAAACTCGATCTTCTATTACGAGACAATGAAGAAATATTTTTACAACAAACTACTAGTCACTTAGAAGTACTTAATACATTGAAGAACGAAACTACAGCTCATGTTCAAGAGGGTGATGTGACATTTGAACAACTACAGATATTAAAACAAAAATTATCTGCATTACAGAAGACTGTTGATCAGACACATACCAGATTAGTCTATTGTGATATAAAACCACTGATGGCTGATTATACTTTGGTGCTGTTACATTCTACAGGAAACAATTATATGCGTGGAGGCGCTCTTCTTTGTGCTGACTATCAGATGAGACTAAATGATTTTTATGGCAATGCCCAACAAAAATGGGAACTGATTTACAAAGCAACACGAGATGGTTTTCGTGCAGAAGATTTTCATCGCTGTTGTGATAACAAGGGACCTACCATAACTGTCATACAAAGCAAAAATGATAATTATCTATTTGGAGGTTATGCAGAAATATCCTGGACTGGTGACGGTTACTTAAAAAAGGATCCAGCTGCGTTTTTGTTCACTCTAACAAATCCACATGGGATACCACCGAGTAAGTTTTCTGGAAATCCAGTGGAAGGTTGGTCTGTTGCTCACGTAGCTGATGGTGGGCCCTATTTTGGTGGAGTTGTAAAAGACCAAAACCCATTGATTGACATAGGATTAGTTTCTAATGCAGACAAGCGGAACTCGACTTGTTCATTTCCCTCAAGCTATCTTGATACAACCGGTATTGGTGAAACACTTTTTACTGGAACAAAGAACTTCATGGTGAAAGAGATTGAAGTGTATACACGTCTGGTTGAAGCGGATGACGATGTATATGATCAAGCGAAAACGGACTGATCTATCTTTTGACCAGGAAATAAATAAAAGCTACTATTTTCAATTCTGCCTTTTTTTTGTAATTGATCGAAAGGTGCTATTTAGCAAAATATAAGTTGAGCGCTTCTAACAAAGAAAACTAAACTAGAATTAAAAAATCAAAGAAAGAATGAAAAAATAAACGAAGGCAGAGAATAGAGGCCGAAAGCAATATCATATTCACCTTCTCCATCGAATATGGAATGGATATAATTCACTAAATCTCGTATAATTTCTATAAATTATAGATGATAAACAAAGTATATTATTCTTTAGAGCACCGTATATATAGATGAAGTATTTTTTCTTTTTATGATTTAATAGTGCCACTGAGAATCCGATCATCAGTGCTAACACTCTGTTTGATACTGTCATTGAGAAAATGTGCAGCTGACATATTATATCGAAAAAGAAAGGATCGATCAATACAAAATGCATTTTGATTAGAGCCACCTG
>JADMIO010972845.1_pt1 | contig 20370 bp, 19 predicted proteins | sample 8958161 | NCBI WGS metagenome assembly JADMIO01 (sample SAMN16585339, study PRJNA669376) | soil metagenome | isolation source: Crop rotation soil | place: USA: Cullars Rotation, Alabama | collected 2011 | reverse complement strand
TGGGTCATCTTGTGAGTGACGGACCGGCGGCCGGCATTGTCGTCCCAATAGAAGTACTGACTGGCCCGCCCGTCAGGGAAGCGGACCTCGAAGCTTCCGGCGTCGGGAATCTCTGGCGCGGACGTGTGGCGGAGGAGGCGGATTTTCACCTGGTCGCTCATGACTGAGGCGGGCTTAAACCCCAGGCTTCCTCTTCATCATTTCCTGCTCAACTTGGTTTGCAAGAACTGTGAGGTGGCTGGCGAGACGGTCGAACAATTCTCGCTTCGCCTTGTCGGTGGCAAGATCGCGGATCAGGGCGCAATCGATGGCTTCTTTGCGTAGCTGCTCCGCTTTTGCTTGATAATCTTTCATCGGCATCCCCCGCCGTTTTTTGCTGAGGATTCTCCCGCGATTTTTTTGAGTCAATCTTCATCGCAAAAAGCCCGGCCCCTGTTCGCGAGGGCCGGGCTTCTTGAGCATCGCGCTGGAGCAAGGGGACGTTCCAACGCGAAGATTCACGAACGGCACGAACGGTGATTTGTTCCTTTTTGCGGCAACATGTCTCAAAAAACTACGCCGCCGGGCTCGAAATGAGCTGTCCCGACGGCGCCTGCATCAAACTGGGCCTCGAAATCCCCAGCACGAAGACAATTAGCAATAGACGTGCCAATGCCGGAAGTCTCCGGCACGAGGGGCCGTCGGCATCGAGCGAATTCACCTTTTCGTTACCCGAAGTGTTACCCCGGCTCTGCATTGGAGCGACTTCGAAGGATTCTTTTCTGGATATTTAGTAGTAAAATCAATGGTGAGCGCGGAGGGACTCGAACCCTCGACCCCATGATTAAAAGTCACGTGCTCTACCGCCTGAGCTACGCGCTCACTCCGAGTGCAGGATGACCTGATAGGCCGGTCATTGCACCCAATCATCTGCCTGGAACCATGGTCGCAGGCAAACTGCAGGTCATGCTCCAGCCCGGCTGTGTAGGGGCGGGACGGAGGCGGGTCAATAGTGCATCCGGCCGCAAAGCCGCGACAGGCGAGGGTCGATTCCGTCAGACACTACGGGCGGTTAGCTGGGCTTCCTGAGGGGGCCTACGAGCCGCCGTCCACCGCCAATCAGCTCGCTTCGCGATGAACTTCGCTCGGGACCGGCTGCGACGTCACCTTGGGGATCGAAACTGGCCGCAAGCCGATCAATTCCGCCGCCCGGACTGCGCTGTTCCGCCACCAGGCAAACTCGTTGATGCGCGCGTTCTCCAGGATCGCGATCGCAACCGCCGACAGGAACGGCAGGCTCTCCAGCACGAGGACGGCTGCGAAGATGTAGATCTCGCGCACCTGCTTGTTGCCGGTGGCCATCAGCAGCGTCGAATTGTTGTTGACGACCAGAAGTGCTGCGCCGACCAGAAGCAGCACGCCGATGACCGCTTCCCAGAACGCCTGGAATTCGATCGACATTCGCGACAGGCCGCCCTTCGAGGTACGGGCGAACGGCAGATGCTCGGTGATCAGGCCCTGCGCGACGGCGCGCGAAACCGTCCATTGCACGCTCATGGCGGCGATCATGGCGCCGATCATCTGGCCCGCTTTCACCTTCACCCGCAGGCGATATAGCGCGAGGAAGTGCACGGCGGAGACGATGAAGGACGCGATGATCGGCAGCGTCAGGATTTTGTCGGGGATGGAGATTTCGGCAAAGACGACGATCGGCACCCAGATCAGGTTGAGGATCGCAACCACCACGCCGAGGCTCTCGGCGCCCAGCCAGTTCAGCCATCCGAGGCCGAATTCGCGGCGTTGATCGGGAGTCAGCCGGCTCGCACCGGGCATGAAGCGGCGCCAGTGTTTCTTGACGATCTGGAAGCCGCCATAGGCCCAGCGGTGGCGCTGCTTCTTGAAGGCCTCGTAGGTGTCGGGCAGCAGGCCATGGCCGTAGCGGTGGTTGGTGTAGTGGGTGAGCCAGCCATGCTCCTGGATGGCAAGGCCAAGATCGGTGTCCTCGCAGATGGTGTCGCCGGCCCAGCCGCCGGCCATGTCCATGGCGGAGCGGCGGATCAGGCACATCGTGCCGTGCACGATGATGGCGTTGAACTCGTTGCGCTGGACCATGCCGATGTCGAAGAAGCCGGCATACTCGCCGTTCATGATGTAGTGCATCAGCGATTTGCCGTCGTCGCGATGGTCTTGCGGCGCCTGCACGAGGCCGACGCGCGGATCAGCAAACGCCGGCACGAGGTCCTTCAGCCAGTCCGGCTGCACGACGTAGTCGGCATCGATGATGCCGATGATCTCGGCGTCGGCTGCGGTGCGGTCCATGGCGATGCGCAGCGCACCGGCCTTGAAACCCTTGACCTTCTCGGCGTTGATGAAGACGAAGCGTTCGCCGAGCGCGCGACAGTGATCCTGGATCGGCTGCCAAAACTCAGGATCGGGCGTGTTGTTGATGATGACAACGCATTCAAAATTCGGATAGTCGAGCCGCGACACCGCATCGAGCGTCTGCTTCAGCATCTCGACCGGCTCGTAGTAAGCCGGAATGTGGATCGAGACTTTCGGGAACGTGACGCTGTCGCCGATGGTCGCCGGCGCCAGCGCTTCCGGCTTGGTGATCAGGCGGCGCGGGTTACGGCCGAAGGCGATCGCCGCGATCTCCTCGATCCGCGCCATCGCAATCAGCACCAGCGGCACCAGCAGCACGATGCCGAGGCCGAGCGCGAAGGCCGATCCCCAGACGAAATAGTGCGTGTTCCAGAAAGAGAACACGGTCGCTGTCCACGCACCGACGCCGTTGGCGGCCGCCGACAGCACCAGCGCCTGCATCACCGTGGGCTCTGACAGCCGCAGGATCGGCAGCGACATCAGGATGCCGACCAGGATCGCAATAGCGGCGAGCTTCCAGTAGTCCTGGTTGACGATCGGGCCGGTCCAGGCGAATTTCGGCTCGCGGTCGGCGTTCAAGATTCCCCAATACGGGCCGACGCCGCCTTCGTTGAACTTCCAGGGTTGGTCGATCGATTCGACGATGTTGTAGTCCATGCCGATGGCGTCGGCGCGGGCCACGAAATTGCGCAGCACCGAGGCCTGCTCGAACTGACCGGGCACTGCGTTCAGGAGATTGTAGCCGTTGCTCGGCCAGCCGAATTCGGCGATCACCACCCGCTTGCCGGGAAAGAGATCGCGCAGCAGGTTAAAGCGATCGACCGCCTGGTCGACGGCCTGCCGGTCGGTGAAGTTTTCCCAATAGGGCAGCACATGCGCGGCGATGAAATCGACGCTGTTGGGAAGCTTCGGGAATTCGCGCCAGACGTGCCAGATCTCGCCCGTGGTCACGGGCACGTTGACTGACTTCTTGACGCGCTTGATCATTTCGATGAGGTCGTCGACCTTCTGATCGCCGCGGTAGATCACTTCGTTGCCGACCACGGCGCCGATCACGTTGCTGTTGCGTCGTGCGAGCTGGATCACGGCGTCGATCTCGCGCTCGTTGCGATCGGAGCCCTTGTCGATCCACGCGCCGACCATGACCTTGAGGCCGAATTCGGCGGCAATCGCCGGCACCAGTTCGTTGCCTTCCGTCGACGAGTACAGGCGGACCGCCCGTGTCAGCGCCGAGAGCTTCTTCATGTCGGCGCGGATCTTGTCGGCGTCGCCATCGACCACGGCATGGCCCGGCTCGAACGGCGTGTAGGACAGGCTCGGCAATATGCCGCGGTAGTCAGGCGCCGACTGCTTGTCCTGCAGAAGGGCCCAAAGTCCGGCATGAACGGCGGTTACAAGAAAGAGAACAGCGACGACGGCGCGCATCGCGAACCAAACCATATGGGGCGCAATTTAGGAGAAAGCGAACCCGACCCCTAGGCTCGACCGACACGGCGGCAACATCAAAATAGCTCTGCCGCGCGATTTCACAACTGGTATGGCGCCATGGCGTTTGTAGGGCGCACCCGTTCAGGCAGCGTTCACCTGCATGGCAGCGCCGCGGTGTCGCGCGCTGCCGCTTGCGCGCTATTTCGCAGGCGCTGCCGGCGCCGGCGTTGCGGCCGGGGCGGGCGCTGCAGCCGCATTTCCGGCGGTCGCCGGAGCGGGAGCTGCGGCGGGCGGGGCGGCGGCCTGGACCTGCGCGCCCGGATTGATCCAGCAGGCATGGATGCGGTCGGACAGGCTGCGCGGCACCTTGTCGTCGATGGTGGCGCCGAAGCGGGTCAGGCAGCGGAAGCTTGCCTGGACATGGCCGCCGGGGCAGCCGAACCGGTCGTAGAGGTCGAGGTGGCGGAAGGCGGTATCCAGGTCGTCCAGCCACATCAGGCGGACCACCCGCCGGCCGAGCCAGACGCATTCGGGATTGCCGGCCGGGCCGTTGATGGCCTGCTGGGCCTCGACGAATTCATCGGTTTTGCGCTGATTTTCCTTGAGCGCGTCGGCCGACTTGCTGTCGGGAGCATTCTTGCCCTGCTGATCCGGGGTGGCCGGGGCGCCGCTTTGGGCGATGGCGCTGCCGATCCCCAGAAAAAGGGCCAGTCCGGCAATGGCGACGTGACGCAGGACCACACGATGAGACTGACGTACCCGGCGACGCATACCTTCCCCGATAGTTTGACCTTCCTGCGCCAGGACCGGGCGCACGGGCTTGTTGCCGTTCAAATAGGTCTCCAATACGGCGGAAACGGCAGCCGGATTCCCATGCCGTGAATCTCGGATTTTGTCCAGCAAACTCACAACTTTATCGCCGCGCGGTAAGACCGCAGGGGCGGGCAGGGACGTAAGGCTGCCGTCGCCCGCCAGACAACCCGCGCGCAACCGCCACGCAGCGGGCCCTCAACGGCCTCTTGGCAGAATGCCGGTGAGCAGGTAATCGACGGTCCCCCGCCCGGAGGATGGAACCGATTTCTCTTCGTACGCCGCTGGCGCTTCTCCTCATTTCTCTCGGGACCATCGCTGCCGTGTGGTGGTGGCTGGCCAAGCCGATCAATTTGGTGCGCGCGCCGATCGATCCCAATGCGAAGTTGCAGTGCGTGTCCTACGCACCGTTCCGCGACGCGCAGACGCCGCTGGTCGAGACGACCTACATCCCGGCAGAGCAGATTGCCGCCGATCTCGCCCAGCTCGCCAAGGTCGCCGATTGCGTGCGCACCTATTCGATCGACAGCGGCGTCGATCAGGTGCCGATGCTGGCCGCCAAGGTCGGGCTCAAGGTGATCCAGGGCATCTGGCTCGGCAGCAATCGGCAAAAGAACTACTACCAGATTTCGACTGCGATCCAGCTCGCCAAGAATTATCCCGGCACTGTCACTTCGCTCGTCGTCGGCAATGAGGTGCTGTTGCGCGGCGAGATGACGGCGGCCGACCTTGCCGGCTACATCCGCCTCGTGAAGTCGCAGGTGCAGGTGCCCGTCACCTATGCCGACGTTTGGGAGTACTGGCTGAAGAATCGCGAGATCTATGACGCGGTCGATTTCGTCACCATCCATATCCTGCCGTACTGGGAGGATTTTCCGATCAAGGCGAAGTTCGCAGCGCTGCATGTCGACCAGATCCGCAAGCGCATGGCGGTTGCCTTTCCGGCCAAGGAAATCCTGATCGGCGAAACCGGCTGGCCGAGCCATGGCCGCATGCGCGAGGGCGCGCTGCCATCGCGCGCCAATCAGGCCCGCGTGGTGTCGGAGATCCTCGATACCGCCAAGCGCGAAGGCTTTCGCGTCAACCTGATCGAGGCCTATGACCAGCCGTGGAAGCGTCAGCTCGAGGGCACCGTCGGCGGCTATTGGGGCCTGTTCGACGCCTACCAGCGCGAGGTGAAATACCCGCCGGGCGTTGCCATCAGCAACGTGCCGAACTGGAAGCTGCAGATGGGTGCCGGGATGGCGCTGTGCGCACTCATCTTCGTCGTCGGCATGGTGACGACGAGGCGGCGCCCGTGGACACCGCGGCTGAGCGCGTGGATTGCGGTTGCGATATCAGCCACAACGGCCGGAAGCCTGCTCGGGCTCGCCACCGACAAGATGTGGCTCGAAGGCTACGGTTGGGGTGGCTGGCTGCAGTGGGGCGCGCTGCTTGCAGCGGGCATCGTCGCGCCGCTGTGGGGCACCTACGCGCTGATCGCAGGGCGTTCGCTGCCGACGTTTCTCGACCTGCTCGGCCCGCGTGAAATCCGGACCCGGTCAGCTTCGGCGATCGTCCTCGGGCTGGCGCTTGCGGTCACCGCGCTGATCGCAGCCGAAACCGCGCTCGGCTTCACCTTCGATCCCCGCTATCGCGATTTTCCCTATGCCTCGCTGACCATGGCGGTGGTGCCGTTCGCCTGCCTGATGCTGCTCAATCGACCGCAGGCCGGGGTGCGGCCGATCGCCGAGTCCGCATTTGCCGGCGTCATCGCCGCATGCGCCATTTACGTCGGCATCAACGAGGGCAAGGACAATTGGCAGTCGATCTGGACGTGCGTGATGTACGCCGTGTTCGCGCTTACGCTGTGGCGGGCGCGGGCCGCGCGAAGCCCAGGATAAGCAGCCCGATCGCAATCCCCGACAGCGCGATGTTGTAGAGCACGATGCCAAGGCCGGCCGCAATGAGTGCGCCTGTCAACAGCACGATCGACGGCCGCAGCACATGCAGCGCTGCGATGACAACGGCAACCGTGCCGAACACGTTGTGCTTGAACAGGTAGGTCGCGAGCGAACGCATCTTGCACGTCGTCGTCTGCAAACCGGCGTCGCAGGCCAGCGCCACCGTCGAGAGTTCGATGGCGAGATAGCGCAGATAGAGCGCATAGCCGACGGATACGAAGCCGACGACGATCAGGAACTGCACCTGATACGGCGTCAGGCGGAACGGGATCTTCTTCATGCGGCGACTATGGCCGGGATTGGCGTGACCGACAAGGCATAGGGCGGGTTGTGGCGGTCTCTCAAGGCCTTATCCCAAGCGCCTGGAAAAGCTCGATTTTACTGGCCGAGCTTCTTGCTGAAAATGGACGACCAGCCCGAGCTCCGCTCCGGCTGCTTGGGCTCTTCCAATGACGCTCGTTTGGACGTGTTTTTTCGGCGCGCGGGTGCGACCGGCTTCGCCTCGGGAACGGCGTCGTCCGCCCTCAAAGTGAGGCGCTGGCCGTCATAGACGGTCGTTTCGCAATGACGGTCGCGCCCGGTCATCATGGCGCACAGTCTGGCCGCCGCGGCGGCATCGCTGAGTGGCCCGGCGACCAGCCGCAACTGCATGCCATAGCCGCGATTGTTTTCGCGGATCACAATGATCGGCTGCAGTTCCGTGAGCGGTGCGTTGGCACGCGACTTGAGCAGCCCGCGCCACAGCGTGCGCAGGCCGGACAACGAATTGGCGCCGCCGAGATCGACGCCGAATTCGGTGCGCTGGACTTTTGGCAGCGTTATGTCGGCTGCTTCAGGTTCGGCGCTCTCGCCGGGCGGCGCTGCGGCCACGATAGGAAGCGGCGGACCGGCGACGATTGGCGCCGGAGGCCTGGGCGGCTCGATCAATTTTCCCGCGGCCGGATCGGGCGGCGCCATCATCAATTTGGAATCCATCAGCGGCGCGGCCGGCGTCGCCGCCGCCTTCGGCGTGATGTCCTTTGATGCCTCCTTGATGGGCGCGGGCTCCTTCGCTGCTTCTTTGACTGGAGTGTCCTTGGCGGCGCTGTCTTTGACCACGCCGTCTTTGGCGGGATTGTCCTTGGCCACATTATCCTTGGGCAAAGCGCCTTTGACTGACGCGTCTTTGATCGCGGTGTCCTTGGCGCCCGTATCCTTCACGCCAGAGTCCTTGGCACCCGCGTCCTTGGCACCGGCGTCCTTGGGCGCCGCATCCTTTGCGGAATGGCCCTTGGCGGTCGACGCCACGTTCGCCGTCGCTGTATCGATTGCAACTACGGCTGCCTTGTCCGAGGGAGGCGGCGGCGTGGTGGCGACCGGAGCAACGGCCGGCGCGGGAGGCGGGCTCGCCGGCGGCGTATCTTGCGGCGGGGCAGGTGTGGCGGTTTGCCTGGCAATCGCGCCGGTCACGGAATCAAGACCCTGTTCCAGCACGGTGACACGCGAATAGAGCCGGTCGCGATCGCTGTTCAACGTGTCGACGGCGGAGGCGAGCCTGCGCGCTTCGTTGTGACTTTCCCTGGCAACGTTCTGCAACCGGTTGGCCTGCTGCACGAGGTCGGCCGCCGCACTCTGGTCGCGCCGCCAGCCAAGCTGGGTCTGGCTTGCCATGATCCCGACGATAACGGCGGCCACCGCGGCGAACGCCCACGAGCCGAGCCGCCACAACAGACGACGATCGAGCTCGTCTTCCTCGGCCAGCAAGCCGTTGAGCAGACCGCCAGTGTTGTCGCTGTCGAAGCCAGCCAGATGGTCGGGTTCTTTGGCCAGAGCCGTTGGCCCTCCTCAAGGCCTGCCGAATCAACGGTAAAGATAACAGGAAAAGGGCTCCGGGCCTGAATCCGCGCGATTCCGGACTGGCGAATCAGCTTTCCTTCCCAAGGGAAAACGCATTAAGACGGCGGCGCAATTCCAGAAGTGTCCCAGGAGACCGATGACTGCCCGAACCAGCCTCACCGTCGTGCTCGCCGCGGGCGAGGGCACGCGCATGAAGTCCGCGCTGCCCAAGGTGCTGCATCCCGTGGCCGGCCAGCCGCTGCTCGCCCATGTGCTCGAGGCAGCGCCCCATGGCGCGGGAACCGCACTGGCGGTCGTGGTCGGTCCGGATCACGCAGCCGTCGAGGCCGAGGTGCGGCGGCTGCGCCCCGACGCCAAAACCTTCGTCCAGCAGGAGCGCCTCGGCACGGCCCATGCCGTGCTCGCCGCCCGCCGCGCCATCGCCGACGGCGCCGACGATCTCCTGATCGCGTTCGGCGACACGCCGCTGATTTCAGCGGAAACCTTCGCACGGATGCGCGCGCCGCTGGCGGACGGGGCAGCGCTAGCCGTGCTCGGCTTCCGCGCCGCCGACCCGACCGGCTACGGCCGCCTTTTGCTCGACGGCGAGCATCTGGTGGCGATCCGCGAACATGCCGATGCGAGCCCGGCCGAGCGCAAGGTCACGCTGTGCAACGCCGGCGTCATGGCGTTCGATGGACGCAAGGCGCTGCAGATCCTCGACCGGATCGGCAACAGCAACAGCAAGGGCGAATTCTATCTTGTCGACGCCGTCAGCATCGTCAGGGACATGGGATTGGAGGCTGTCGTGATTGAAACCAGCGAAGACGAAGTGCGCGGCATCAACACCAAGGCGCAGCTCGCTGAAGCGGAAGCCGTGATGCAGGCGCGGCTGCGCAAGGCCGCGCTCGATGCCGGCGTGACGCTGATTGCGCCCGAGACGGTCTTCCTTGCCGCCGATACCAAATTCGGCCGCGACGTCACCATCGAGCCGTTCGTGGTGATCGGCCCCGGCGTCAGCATCGGTGACGGCACGGTCATCCACTCGTTTTCCCACATCGTGCAGTCGTCGATCGGCAAGAAGGCGCAGCTCGGGCCCTATGCGCGCTTGCGGCCAGGCAACACGCTCGCCGACAACACCAAGATCGGCAACTTCGTGGAGATGAAGGCCACGACGCTGGAGGCCGGCGTCAAGGTCAATCATCTCTCCTATGTCGGCGATGCCCATGTCGGCGCGGCCTCCAACATCGGCGCGGGCACCATCACCTGCAACTATGACGGCTTTGCCAAGCACAAGACGACGATCGGCGCCGGCGCCTTCATCGGCACCAACTCCTCGCTGGTCGCACCCGTGAAGATCGGCGCCGGCGCCTATATCGGCTCGGGCTCCGTCATCACCAAGGACGTGCCCGACAACGCCATGGCCGTGGAGCGCAGCCCGCAGACCATCCGCGAGGGCGGGGCGACGCGCTATCGCGAGCTGAAGACGGGCGGCATGACGAAGAAGAGCGTCGAGTGATTCCAAAGTGAAACATCGCGCGGCGCGTGCCGCTGCGGTTGACACGCCAAAGCAACCCCCTGAGGATTACGCCTCACAGAAATCCGCGGGGAGAAACGATGACTTTGTCGGGGGCGAAAACGCAGACCATCTTTGCGACGGCAATCATGATCGGTGTCGCGTTGTCTTGCTGGAGTGCCCAAGCCGCTCCCAAAGCGCGGAATGCAAGCCAGGTCATCTCGACTCAAATCGGCAAATACCCGGGCACGGTGACCTGCTACGTCTATAACAGCAGCGACGAGAACGTGTGCGTGAGCTACGACGTCTATCCCGTCTGGTATTTCACGGAAGCCAAACGTCGAACGGTCACCTACAACGTCTCGCCAAAGACCGGGACCAGCATCGCCTGGGCATTCCCCGAGCAACGGGCATCGATGCAGTGCAAGCTCGTCGCGGCAAAGTTCATCTCCTGGCAGCAGCTGTGCAGCCGGGCCTACATGGCGCAGCACTGAACGACGTTTCCGTTCGAGCGAACGCGTGAGGGCGCCACGCAAATCGCCCCTGACCAATCCAGCCGCGGCGGTCTTGGCATCGACCGTGCGGTCAAGTCGGCGTCAAAACTGGCCGCTGCGATTGGACACCAACCGAATGTGCGCAACGTGGTCGGATGCCGAGAGCGAGGCCTGTGCCGCCCGGATCAGGCTTTGCACGCTTGCCGCATCGTAGTGGGGGTGGCGGGGGTTAAGATGCAGGTCCGTTTCTATGATTGCGATCTCCGTCGTTCCCGAGGAGCCAACCTCGATCGAAAACGAAGTCAGAGCGACATGCGGATGTTTGAACGGCAATTGTTTTCTCCCTCGTAACGTACAGGCTGGAAAGCCGCTTCATGATGTGCCGCTTGGGCCCATGATGCGGTCATTGCACTGATTGAACGCCGATTGGTCCAGCGCTTCCGCCGCAAATCCTGCGACGTAGATCAATGCCAGGATCGTTGCCACAAGGGCGACCGTATCGGCGTGCGACATGAAGAACCCACTCCAGCGCCGGAACCGGGAGGGACGAGGGTAGCGATACACCCGGCCGGCCGGCGTAATAACGTCAAACGATCGAACCGCTCGCGGCTTTTCTGGGGTCGGCAACATCGTGACTTCTCCTATCCAGCTCTTCGATCATCGCGTACGCAATTTCGCGTTCGCCCATGATGACGATATTGGCCCCCAACGCTTTCAAGTGATCGACTTCAGCATCTGAATGCGCCCGTGCAATGATCCTGAGGCCAGAGTTTGCCGCTCGCGCCTGCTGGACGATCTGGCCGGCCTCGAATGCCTCGGGAATGGCAATGACCAGATTTCGAGCGCCGGCAGGATTTGTGGCGGCTAGAACATCCGGCCTTGCGGCGTTCCCCACGATACCCTGAATGCCGTTCTGCTTGATCTCTTGCAGAACAGCGTCCGCGGCTTCCACCGCAAGGAACGGCAGGCTCCTTTGCTTCAGGGATCCTCCGACGAGCCTGCCGACGCGGCCGTATCCGACGAGGATCGTATGATCCGTCAGCTTCGTTATCGGGATGGGAATTTTGGCGACAACGGCTGCGGCGACCGAAGGAGGTGTGCGCCGGATTTCGAGACGGTTGGTCAACCGATCGACGATCCAGAAGATCAGCGGATTGAGCATGATGGAAAAGATGGCGCCCGCGAGGATCAAGTCACGTCCCGCTTTGGGCAACAGATTGTAGGCGACACCAAGTTCGGCAAGAATGAACGAGAATTCGCCGATCTGGGCAAGGCTCGCCGAGATCGTCAGCGCGGTCGAGATCGGATGCCGGAACGCCAGCACGATGACGAAGGACGCCAGCGACTTGCCGACGATGATGACAAAGAGCGTCGCAATCAGCGGCAGCGGCTCCCGGATCACGCTTGCGGGATCGAACAACATTCCGACGGAGACAAAGAACAGGACCGCGAAAGCGTCCCGCAACGGCAACGACTCCTGTGCTGCGCGCTGACTGAGCGGCGATTCCCGGAGCATCATCCCTGCGAAGAAGGCACCAAGCGCCAGCGAGACATCGAACAGCTTTGTCGCCCCGAAAGCGACGCCCAGCGCAATGGCGAGCACGGCGAGCCGAAACAGCTCGCGCGAACCGGTGTGAGCGATGTAGTGAAGGATCCATGGGATCAGCCGGCGCCCCACGATCAGCATCAGCCCGATGAACAAGGTGATCTTGACGACCGTCAGGAGCAACACCCCGGCAATTCCAAGACCAAGATCCGGCGCAAGCGGACCATGAGCCGGCGCGGCACCGGAGCCACCTTGAAGGCTTGCCAATGCCGGAAACAAGACGAGCGCCAGCACCATCGCCAGATCTTCCACGATCAACCAGCCGACGGCGATCCGGCCGCGCTCGGTCTCCATAAGGCGGCGCTCTTGCATGGCGCGCAGCAGGACGACAGTGCTGGCGACCGACAGCGCCAGGCCGAACACGAGACCGGCGCCGATCGTCCAGCCCATGGCTGCGGCCAGACCGAGCCCCAGGAGTGTTGCCACCGCGATCTGGACGATTGCACCAGGTACGGCGATGGCCTTGACCGAGAGCAAATCCTTCAGAGAAAAATGCAGGCCGACGCCGAACATCAGAAGAATGATGCCGAGTTCCGCCAGTTCGTTTGCGAGGGGTTGATCGGCGACGAAGCCCGGTGTGAAGGGGCCCGCAGCGACTCCGGCAAGCAGATATCCAACCAGCGGCTGGACACCAAGCCGCACGGCGATCGTGCCGAAGACGAAGGCGAGGCCAAGGCCAACAACAATGGTGGCGATGAGAGGCGTTTCATGTAGCATGACGTTTTCTTTTGCATGCTCTCGTCGTCAGCGCACCGCGACGAATTGAGGCGGGAACCCGAGGCGATCGACGGAAGTTCCCCGACCGCGAGGCGTCACACGTCCCGCCTACAAGTAAGCCCCAGGCCGCGAGTTGCTGTCGTCAGCAGGCTGACGACGCGCGCTTGAAGCCTGAGCCGGCGTTTTGAGGGAGCAGTTGGCTAACGGCCGTTGCCAAGCCTGAGGCGTTCGACCAGAGTTGGTTCGCCTTGCGCGACGCCGAGGGCCCACCGCGCCGACAACGCCCAATTCTTTTCCCGGCCACCAACGCTCCGAGGAACCAACAAGATGAACATGGTCTCAATGCCCAGCGGAATCGATCGCCCCAAGGGGAAGATCGACATCCCATCCGCTTGGCAGGGCTCGGTGATGAAGACTAATCCTGATCGATGGCTGATATCGCTGACTGCCGGCGAGATCGCCGAGCTTGAGAACGCGACCGAAGCCTACCTTGGCAGAAACAAAGAGATCGCCGAGATTACCAAGGACGAATTTCCGCTTCCTCACTTCGGCGCGCACCTTGAAGGCCTCAAGAAAAAGCTTCTGGCTGGCCTGGGTTTTGAAGTCATACGCGGTCTCCCGGTAGAGAAATACAGCCAGGAGTTTGCCGCGACCATGTTTTGCGGTGTGGGCGCGCATCTCGGATCAGCGCGGTCGCAAAATGCCGCGGGTCACATTCTTGGTCACGTCCGTGACACCGGCGCCGATGCAAGGGATCCGAACACCCGGATTTATCAAACGTCGGAAAGGCAAACATTCCACACGGACTCGTCCGATGTGGTTGGACTGTTATGCATTCGCGAGGCCATGGAGGGAGGCGACTCTCTTCTCGTCAGCACGACGACGATCTACAACGAGATGTTCGACAGACGTCCCGACCTTGCGGCCCTCCTGTTCGATCCGATCGCGACAGACCGGCGAGGCGAGGTGCCCGAGAACGAAAAGCCCTATCTGGAAATTCCCGTGCTGAACTGGCATGCGGGATTCCTCACCGGCTTCTATCAGCGCCAGTATATCGATAGCGCCCAGCGCTTTCCCGATGCCCTGAGGCTGACGCCGGCTCATGTCGAGGCGCTCGATCTCTTCGACGCGCTGGCAAACGATCCCAACCTGCATTTCGGCATGCGGCTTCAGCCGGGCGACATGCAGTTCGTCTACAATCATGCTTTGTTGCACGACCGGACCGGATTCCGCGATTGGCCGACCGCCGGCCAAAAGCGTCACTTGCTGCGCCTCTGGCTGAGCATGGAAGGCGATCGGCCGCTGCCCGATTGCTTCAAGCAGCGCTACGGTTCGATCGAGATCGGCAACCGCGGCGGCATCATCACCAAAGGCACCAGTCTGAACGTTCCGCTGGATTGAAATTCGAATGGTCTGCCCGGGCGCAAGGAGGGAGTGCTGCCGCCGCAACGAGTTTGCTGGTCGTGTCAGGCCAGCGCTGGTTGCGCCCTGCGTCGGTTTGCCAGGAAGGCCAACCCGCAGAAGCCGAGCAGCATCATGGCCCAGGTGGACGGCTCGGGCACGCCGGCGACAACGTCGGTGCCAGGTGTGCCGTAGTCCACGTTGAAATGCTGGGTGATGACCGGAGCTTGATCCGCGACATAGGCGTAAGACACTCCCGTTAGGGCTCCGTGCGGGCGGCGTTGGCCAAATCCGCAAATACCAAATGCTGCGGCGGCCCCCACGCAAATGCCGTCCAGGCGCAACGCTGAGGCGCCGGCAATGTTGAGCGAGCCGGCGTCAAGAGGGGACCCAAACGCATAAAACGAAAAGATCGATCCGGAGCCCTGCAGCCACGACATGTCGTAGCTCATGAAGACAACCCGGTGGACGACGAACTGAGCATCAAACGCCGTGAGGCCCGATTTATTGAGATAGCCGGCGTCATCGATCAGGCCCGCGAATGTGCCCGACAGAACAGCGCCGTCTCCGTAATCCTGCGTAAAGCTGAAGTTGCCGATCGTCGAGGCCTGTGAGGGATCGGCGGCCAGGCAGGCCGGAATCGCGAGCGCGCCTGCCAAAACGAGTGTTTTGATCTTTGACATTCCCAAAACTCCTGTCGTCTAATGAACGTTATTGCAAAGCGGCCGCCCCCTGACGAAAGCGCCGTCAAGGCGAGGGGGCTGGCTTTCCGCTTGTCCGCGTAAAAAGTTGCACGATGGAATTCGGGGTGGGTGATAGTCGCGGGTCCGCGGTGCCTCAATGGAACAAACCGACATGGGGGTGGAACAAACCGCCATGCTTCGTTCCGCCTGCGCAAATGCCCTCGGCGCGCTGCACTTCGAGGTGAAATGAACGCCGGCTTTCCCGATCTCACAGGTGTCAGCGACGAAGCCGGGCGATACGTCGAACATCCCGATTTCGACCGCGCCATGCTGGCTTTCTGCCGCGGCCTCGCGGATTTTCATTCGGTGGCTCTGTCGCGAAAGGCCGGCGTCGTTGACACCGTTACCTGGGCCGTTGCGCTACTCGTCCTCTATCTCGACGAACATGCGCCCGAGAGCGCCAATGCGAGCCGTCTCGTTGCAATTTGCGCCGAAGGCAAGCTTGCCGGCGCCACCGCTGTCCGCAACGCGATCGCGTTGTTGCATCAGGGCGGCATGATCACGCGCGACGAGCCGTCGGCGTCCGGCCAAGCGCATCGCTTGCACCCTGCATCGGCGCTGATCGCGACGATGCAGGACAACCTGCTGATCCGCTTTTCCGCCATCGAGCCGGTGGTCGCTTGGCCAAAGCCGGCGGCCGAATGGGCCCGCACCGACGGCGTGCTCTCAAGTTTCGTCCGGGGCAACGTCGAGGCGTACAGGCGCGATCACCATATCCTCTTCGAGCCCTTCCCGGAGGTCCGTGCTTTCATGGACCGCCATTGCGGCTATCACGTCCTGATGGAGATATTCGGCTGCCTGGAGATTTCGGCACGCGGCGCGTCCGGCCAGTTTTCCGTGTCTGATGTCAGCGACAAGTTCGCCGTCTCGCGCGCCCACATTCGCAAGCTGTTGACGGCAGCCGCTGAGCGAGACTGGATCAGCTACGAACCGGGCGGTCGTGTCACGATCAGCGCGCAGTCGCTCGCGCGCTATCGCCTGTGGTTCGGGCACGAGTTCACTTGGATCCGCCGCGTCGCCGGCGGGATGGAGCGCGGCAGATCCTGATGCGCCAAGACAAGGCGAACTGGCCGGCTCCGGAGTTGCTTCGGCGCCTGGTCGGGCGCGTGGTGCTCGGAATGACGACAGCTGAATTCGCGACAGACTTAGTCAGTCGCCTATCGCGCTTATGGTGAGCAACCGTTCGTCAGGTACCGGGTTCGATCTTTCTGACGGGGCCCGCGACAAGCCGATAAGTGGGCACCCATGCGCTGTTCCAGCTTTCCATCGTAACGCTGCAAATCGCGCATTCAAAGCTTGCGATCTGGCGGCCGGGAGCCATGCCCTCGGTGCGAAGATAGGTCGCCCCACACTGACAGGATCGGCGATGAGAATCTGACATGTCACCTTATGCGCTCGAAAACGGATCGCTGCCAGGGTCCATTGGTTACATGAGCGTCGAAATGCGTCGGCATCGCTTCACAACGGAGAGACCGGTGCGCAGGCCTGGCCTTCACTCCGCGTAGGGCACCTCCAGGCAATCAGCGGCCAAGCGTCAGATTTGGCGCCAAAGTTTCGGAACTGTCCTCGAGAAAGTCATTGAGCATCACGTAGGAGCCAAAGAGAATCACCGCCAACACGCAGTACACCAGATACGAAAGCCGTCTTGGCTTGGGGCTGCTCATCGCCAGACTCCTGTCAGACAACACCGACCGGTCAACTCTTTGTAGCCGGCTTTGCGAGTTCGGCCTCCACGCCAGCGACACATGCCCTGCTCAATGAATAGTCCATGCTCGCTGAAGCAACCGTCTTGACGTACTCGCGGATGACGCCGTCTCTCGAGTATGAGCCTGCCGCATTGAATTTCGCGATGGCACCGTCGGCCGCAGTAAACTGGGCAACGCACATTGGGACCAATACAGACATGCGACCGGTGCTCTCTGCCATCATGGTCATCGTTCGCGCAGTGCTGCTCGTGACCCAGCCGCCCCACATGAATCCGATCGTCATTGCCGCAACGGCGCCAAAGGCGATACCTTGGAGAAAGCGGGTCCGCGCCTCACCCTGCAATATCTCGGGCATTTTCATGATGGACTCCTTCGTTTTTCACAGACGCGCACGCGCGCCCCGGATGCTGCTGGCATCGGCACTTGGTTGAGTGTTGGGCCTGTTAGATTGCGCCTTCCGATGGCACTCTAGCTGCCGCTAAGAACGGTGAGCAGCGACTTCGGAAGTCGCCGCTTCATGGACAGCATAGGGGTAGGAGCAACTGCTACCCCTCATTTTGACCGTAGACGGTTGTCTGGAGAGTGTACAGCGCCTTCTTGCCATTCGGCAGATTGCTCGTGGAGTTTCAGACGTTCACGAAGTGCGCGCGAACGATTAACACGACAGGAACACTTGGCATCTGGCTGTAGCGTGCCGAAGCTAGTTTATCGGAGCATGCCCGCCACGGCGCAAACTGTAGGTGTAAGGATCCGCGGGAGTGCCCTGGCCGCTGCGTTCAAGGTGCCCTTGTTCGTGCAATATCGAGCAACTGGCGGCGACACGTTGTCGGTAAGTCCTGTCCTCCCAGTAGAGAATCTCGGCGATCGCGAACGCAGTCAGCTTCAACTTTCGCTTTCTCTGCAACAGGTCGATAACGTCATCGGCAATCGTCATCTCTCCGACCGCAGATCGATGATCTTCCGCGCCGCTGCCCCATGGAACTTGTCGAGATCGAAGGGGTCCTCACTCATCCGGCGCACTCGCATCGATGCGCTGCGCATCTGCTAGATCGACCGAACCGATCGATAACATCTCCTGTACGGAAGCTGAGCTTGCTCCCGGCACGAGGATCATTGTGGCGATGCGTCGAAAGGCGTTGAACGAAAGCCCTTCGATCGATTCTTCGTCGGTGATAATCGTATAGGTCCCCGCAGGCAGCAGGCGATCGACGCCCCGGATGCGGAACGCGTGCTTGAAGGTGACTGCCTCTCGTCGGGAGCGAATGGTCATGCGCACCTGCTTTCCGGGCCGAGATGGGAGCTGATCAGGGAATGACGTTGCGCTCTGCCGTCCGGTATAGCCAGCTGTTTCTTCCTCGTTGAGGAATTTGCCGCTGGCTATGCCCGCTGTGTCGGCGTACTGTTACGGATCACCGTCCTTTGCGTGGCATCTACCGGTGACTGAGGGTAACGAAACGCTCCCGCCGATCGAGAAGGAGCACCCGTGTCCGCTTTTGCCTGGCGGACTGGCTCGTACCACCCATTGTCGTTCCGTTGTTTCTCGGATTGCTGATCCCGGCAGCGGCTGTCTCGCGTGGGTAGCGCAGATACATCTGTAGAATCTGATCAGCACAAGCGGCTACACAGCCGCGATAATCTGCAACGTCGCACGCGCCGGGGGACGGCAGGGCCGACAACATCATGAGGAGGCTTGCTATGCCATGCCGAGCCTTCAGGACAGCCTATGAGCTTCACGAAATGATCGTCGCGCAGGCCAAGGCGATCCACGGGCCCTGGCCCACCGGAATGACCTTGTTTGTCTTCGATGATGCGTATGGTTGGTCGGCGAGCGTCAGCCGACCAGCCGCCGATGGCGCGCTTCATTATCGAGATGGCGCCTTGGCGATCGTCAATGAACTCAAGGCGAGATTCGATCTCGCCACTCCGAATCTGCTCAACACCTGATGTGGATTATTCGCGGGTGAGCGACGTTCGCTGTCACCGGCTTGCCCGCGGCCGGTGATCGTAAGGACATCGTACCGAAGTCGAAATCGATGGAACCGGATCACGTGAACTATGCCTCCGTCGAAAAGTACGGCTCGGCGCCACGGACCGAACAGGAGAAAAGCTGCATGAAGAGCGTTCGCATCATCCCAATAAAGCAGACTGGTATGGGCCAAAGCGTTACGTTCGTCCTCGCGGTAGGGGCAACCAGGCAGGCGTGCCGTTTGAGGACGACGTTCGCCACCGAGAGCCAAGCGTTCAGCTATTTGCAAAAACACCGGACCGCGCTCGAATTGGCGGCGCGCGCGCTCTTCAATGCGGGCGAGATTGAGGACGGTGTCGTGCACTTGAAGATGCTCTAGCAGAGCAATTCTCAACCGGTTGATACGTGCGAGTGGGGCGCTATTGAATCTGGATCGGCGGCCCCCCTTCGGCCAACAAGGCAGGTGGACATGAGCAAGCGTGAGAATGAATCGAACAATGCCCTGCGGTCGTCGGACCGGCCTTTCACTGCATACGAAGCGGAGCAGAAGGCTCAGCGCGAGAATCTCGCACGACTGAAGGCCGAACGACTGGCGCGTGAGACAGCGAAAACAAGCGACACTTGACGTGGCGCGCGATTTGAGCGCCTCGCGATCGGAAGCTTCGGGCAAGGCCATTCTTGGCCCAGAGGGGCCGCGATCTCCGGCGGTTCCGCAGCCGAAGTTCCGATGGAATCTCAAGGCGGTGGGGACCGGCGCCCACCGATCAATTCGCTCAATCCGAATTGAAGCTTGACAATTTGGTAAATCAGAACTACTTACTCCTCAGCCCGTGCCCTCGCCAGGGGACGCTTCGCGATCGTCACGAACGTTGGCGCGGGTTGCGATGGACGCTACGGCGTCAGGTGAGTTTACTCGCCCGACGAAACGTTCGCAGCGTACGGTGAAGTCGTGTGGTTCTGGCGCCGCGACCGTGGCGTCTATTTTGCGGGAGGTATCCCGCGGACAACGGTGACAACAAACGCCGCTCACCGGGAAGAGCACGTATAAGCCGTCAAAACATTGCGCGGGGAAAGTCGGGTTGTCTCGGCTGATCCTGTAGTCTCTGCCCATGTGCTTCGCGCATGGGATGCCCGTGTGCTCCAGTGCACGGGATCTACGGGCGCAGTCGGCGCCCGGCTTTCCCTGCGCCCTCTTTTCAGGAGAGGGCCAACGCGCTAGCAGAACCCGGACGAATCCATGCCGCGGGAACGAGGACCCATGATTATTGCGTCGACGTTAAGCTTGCCACTTAACACTGTCTCAATACGCAACAATTATTGAGTTCCGTAGGGCTGTGGAACTTCGTTAAGACGTCCCGCGCTTAAGACTCATTCGTTCCATGATTTGGGGATATTGATCCGCATGTGCGGGATTGTCGGCATTTTGGGACGTGCTCCAGTCGCGGAGCTTCTGGTTGATTCACTCAAACGCCTGGAATATCGCGGCTATGATTCCGCAGGCGTTGCCACGCTCGAAGGCAACAAGCTCGATCGCCGCCGCGCCGAGGGCAAGCTGAAGAACCTGGAAGCGCGGCTGTCAGCAAAACCGCTGTCCGGCCACACCGGCATCGGCCACACCCGCTGGGCGACCCACGGCAAGCCGACCGAGAACAACGCGCATCCGCATTCGACCGAGCGCGTGGCTGTCGTCCACAATGGGATCATCGAGAATTTCCGCGAGCTGCGCGAGCAGCTCGAGAAGAAGGGCACGGTCTTCAAGACCGAGACCGACACCGAGATCGTGCTGCATCTCGTCGACAGCATGCTGAAGAACGGCGTCAAGCCGGTCGAGGCGGTGCGCGCGACATTGTCGCAGTTGCGCGGC
>JADMIO011419559.1_pt1 | contig 20371 bp, 19 predicted proteins | sample 8958161 | NCBI WGS metagenome assembly JADMIO01 (sample SAMN16585339, study PRJNA669376) | soil metagenome | isolation source: Crop rotation soil | place: USA: Cullars Rotation, Alabama | collected 2011 | reverse complement strand
CTTCGTCAACGACCAGCTTGCTGGCGTGAACGTCGCCCTCGTAGCGGGCGGTCGACTTCAGTTCGATGCGGTCGGCGGCGGTCAGGTTGCCCTTCACTTCGCCCTCGACGATGATCGCGCCGGCTTCCACGTCGCCGGTCAGCTTCGCTTCTTTGGCGATGTGCAGACGGCCGACGGAGTTGATCTTCCCCTCGAACTTACCGGCCAGACGCAGACCTTTCTCGAACGAGAGCTCGCCCTTGAAAGACGCATCCGACCCGATAATCGTGGGATATTCCTGATTGCTGACTTCTGGCATGATTGCCTCCTGCAATGTGGTAGGGGCCCGTTCCAACGAGCCGTATGGGCCGGAATTATAACAAGGTTAGAACGCGCATCAATTGCGCGCAAGCGCAAAAATTGCAGAATTTGAAACCAAATATCGATCCGTAGCGCGCAGCACTTGCGCGATGGACAACGGGCCGACCGATCAAGACAATCCCCCGACCATGACGATCCCGGCTTTTCACGGCAACATCGACTTCAACGCCCAGCACTCGCCCATCGGCGCGTTCATGAGCTTCACCTGCGGCTCGTTCGGCAAGCGCGGCGGGTTCGGATTCCAGATCGGCAAGCCCGGCAACCAGGACATCTACATCGGACTCAAGGACGGAGATCGATTCAGCGACTCGCCGCTGAAATGCCTGCCGTTTTATCAGGGGGCCGAGTCGAAGGCGGCAGATGCGTTTCTCGTCGAGCAGGCCGGGCCGGCGGAGCAGAACGTCAAGCCGAAGATCACGGCCTATCAGAAGGATCAGATCAAACGTCACTACGGCTGGGCCACCGATCGATGGGCGACGGCGGATTTCGATTTCGCGATCTATACACCGTTCTTCCCAATGCCCGAGCCGAAAGACGGCTACGCGATGATGTTTTCGATCATCCCGGCCGTCATCGCGGAACTGACGATCGACAACACGGCGGGCAAATCGCCGAAGACCGCCTTCTTCGCCCTCGGATTCTCCGAACCCGGCGCCCGGCTGTTCAATCCGCAGCAGGAGATCGTCGGTTTCGCCTGGCGGCGGCAGCTCGGCGTGCGCGCGGTGTCGAGCGATCCGTCCGTCAAGCCGTTCTCGTACCAGCGATGGACGGTCGATCAGGGGCTGATCGAATCTTCGGCGCACGGGCTGGGCACGACAGCCGGCGTGGGCATTACGATTCCCGTCGGCAAGAAGATCACGCTGCGGCTGGCGCTCGGATCCTATCTCGAAGGCGTGCAAACCACCGGCATCGATGGCGAATATCTCTATAAAAAAGCGTTCGGCAGTCTCGAGCGCGTTCTCGATGCCGCGCTCGACAAGGCCGATCACCTGATCGACCAGGCCACGCGCATCCTCGACGACAAACTGTTGAAGTCCGGCCTCTCGCCCGATCAGCAGTTCCTCATCGCGCACTCGACCCGCAGCTATCACGGCAGCACGCAGCTGCTCGACGTCGGCGGCGAGCCGTTCTGGATCGTCAACGAGGGCGAGTACTGCATGATGAACACGCTGGATCTCTCGGTGGATCAGGTGTTCTGGGAGCTGAGCGAACATCCGTGGGTGGTGAAGAATCTCCTCGACAATTTCGCCCGGCACTACAGCTACGTCGACGAAGTGAAACGCGACGGGAAGCGATCGCCCGGTGGAATCAGCTTCAGCCACGACATGGGCATCCACAACAATTTCAGTTCGCGCGGCAACAGCAGCTACGAATTGCCGGAGCTCAACGCGCTTTGCTTCAGCTACATGACCGCCGAGCAGCTGTGCAACTGGAGTTTGATGGCCGCGACGTACGTGCTGAAGACGAACGATCTGAACTGGGCGAAGCAGAATCTCCACACGATCGCCGCGTGCGTGGCCAGCCTGCAAAATCGCGGCGGCGACGCGGGATTCGTCCAGTTCGATTCTTCCCGATGCGGCGATGGCGGGGCGGAGATCACCACCTACGATTCGCTCGATCATTCGCTCGCCCAGACGCGGAACAACGTCTACATGGCCGTCAAATGCTGGGCGAGTTATTACGGCCTCGCGCTCGTGCTCGAGAAGCTGAACGACGCGCGGGCGAAGGGCGCGTTCGAATCGATGTCGCGCGTCGAGCGCGAACTGCTGAAACACGCCGGTGAAAACGGAATCTTCCCGGCAGTCTTCGAGAAAGAAAATTCCGGCTACACGTCCCGCATCCTGCCGGCGATCGAAGGCCTGATGTATCCGCTGTACTGGTCGGCCCCGATCCCGCAGGCGTTGTCGGATGCTCTCAAGAAACACACCCTCGCGCTGCTGAAAGATCCCGATCATCGTAACGTCTTCGCCGACGGTGGCATCAAACTCAGTTCCACGTCGAACAACAGCTGGATGAGCAAGATCGCCATCTTCATGCACATCGCCCGCGAGGCGCTAAAGCTGGATGACGATCCGAAGATCAAGGAACTGTTCGCCAAGGCCGATGCCGCCCACGTGAAATGGCAGACCGACGGCAGCGGCTACTGGGCGTGCAGCGATCAGTTCGTGAGTGGCGTGGCCCAGGGATCGCGCTATTACCCCCGAATCATCACCACCGCACTTTGGATGAAGTGACGGAGAAATCCGAATGTCGAAACCAGAATGACGAATCAATGACGAAACTCGAATGACGAAGGTTTAGTCATTTGGTCATTCGGATTTGATTCGTCATTCTGGTTTCGGATTTCGTCTTTTAGTGAAGAATCCCCCCTCTCCGGTCCGATAACAGATTCATATGGACGTCATCATCCTCGGCGCGGGCGGTCACGGGAAAGTCGTACTCGACATCCTCCGCACACAGGGCGAGCATCGTCCGATCGGCTTCATCGATGCCGACCCGTCACTCGTCGGCCAGGTCGTCGGCGGGTTGCCGGTGCTGGGGCCGATCAATCTCCTCTCGAAACTGAAACAGCAGAAGATCAAAGGCGCGATCGTCGCGATCGGCGACAACCGCGCGCGGCGAAGCTGCGCCGCAGTCGTGCGCGAGCACGGCCTCGAGCTGATCAATGCGATCCATCCGTCGGCGACGCTCAGCTCGACATCGAAAATCGGCCGCAATGTTGTCATCGCGCCGAAGGCTGCGATCTGCACGGAATCGAGCATCGCGGATTCCGTGATCATCAACACGGCAGCAGTCGTCGATCACGAATCTCAGATCGGCGAAGCCGTGCACGTCTGCCCCGGCGCGCACATCGCCGGCCGGGTGCGCGTGGAAGCGGGCGCGTTCATCGGACTTGGTGCGAACGTGATTCAATGCCTGACCATCGGCGAAGACGCGACCATCGGCGCCGGTGCCGTGGTGATTCGCGACGTGCCGGCCGGCGCGACTGCGGTCGGTGTCCCGGCACGCATCATCAAGCAGAAATCGCCGGTTTTGGCCGGGATTTAGTGAATTTCGTTGCCACCTCCGCGACACGCGTCTAAAATATTGATGGCACGGTGGAGCCATGGAGGAATGATGAGCCAGGTGTACAACCCAGAATCCAACATCATTGCCGAAATCGAACGACTCGAACTCGAATCGCGCGACATCCGTCGCCGCGTCGAGCACGCCAAGAACGAAGAAGACAAGCGCGTGCTCAACCGGCAGCTCAAAGAGCTGGAAGAGCAGATCGAATTGTTGAAAACTCGACTGCCCTGAAACTTCGCCGGTTGATGCACGTCCGAGATTTCAGAGACGCACGAGCCCCGATCACACGGGGATCGTGTTTTTTTATGAACTCCGCGCGGTTATCCTTCAATCCAACCTAAATGTCCGATCGAATCATCCACCTGATTCTGGGCCTGTGCGGCGTGAGCTTCGTCGTCTCATGGATCACGACCGGCATGGTCAAACGCATCGCGCCGAAAGTCGGATTCGTCGACAAACCCGGCCACCGCAAGATCCATTCGAATCCCAAACCGCTCGGCGGCGGCGTCGCGATCTTCTGGGCTGTCGCGATTCCACTCATCGCCGGACTGCTCGTCATACGAATCTACGATCCGAGTGAGTCGAAGGCGATTTCGCCCGAGAACGCCGCCCTGGTGCGCGATTATCGCGGCGGCGCGATCGAACAGACGCCGCTCGCCGCCGCGATTCTCGTCACGACATTGTCGATGCACATCCTCGGCCTCATGGATGATCGCAAATCCCTCGGCCCGTTCATCAAACTGATGTGGCAAATCGCCGCGGCCGGCGCGCTGGTCGTTTCGTTCGAACGGATGCGAATTCTCACCGCGCTGGGCCCGTTCGTCTCCGTCGTGCTCAGCATCCTGTGGATCGTGGCGATCACCAACGCGTTCAATTTCCTCGACAACATGGACGGACTTTCCGCCGGTGTTGCCGCCGTCGCGACGACGGCATTCCTCATCACGACACTTTCGATCCACCAGTGGTTCGTCGCCGCGACGCTCGCGCTGCTGCTCGGCGCGCTGCTCGGATTCCTCTGCTACAACTTCCCGCCCGCGAGCATATTCATGGGCGACAGCGGATCACTCGTCATCGGATTCATCCTCGGCGTGCTGACGATCCGCACGACATTTCTCCCGCCCGGCACGCAGTGGGGCGCGGGATGGTATGCCGTCTTCGCGCCGGTGATCGTGCTGGCGGTGCCGTTGTACGATCTGATTGTCGTCAGCATCATCCGCGCGCGACTCGGCAAGAGCTTGTTCGTCGGCGACAACAATCACTTTTCGCATCGCCTCGTCGCCCGCGGCATGTCGCGCCGCACGGGGGTTCTGTGCATCTACCTGATCACCGCCGCCACGGCCGTCGCGGCGATATTGCTGCCGCACGTGCAATCGACATTCGCCGCCGTGCTGATCTTCGGACAGACGATCCTGATCCTCGGCATCGTCGCGCTCCTCGAACAACATCCGATCCGAATCTCCGGCAACGAACCGGCGACGACCGAAACTTCCCCGCAGCATGCGAGTTCTGATTAGATGTCCAAGCGAGTGGTCCAATCCACGCAGGCGGTGCGCATTCCATCACGCGAGGGCGTTGCTCGCGCCGGCTTTCAGATGTGGACGCGCGCCGCGTTGTTCATCGCGATCGCGCTCGTGGTTGCGCGTCTGACGCTGCTCGAATCGATCCGCGAGGCGTCCAACGCGATGCCCGGTGCCGCCGCCGTGCGCGGGCCGGGGCCGGGCACGGCGATGGTGCTGGATCTGTTCGCGTTTCTCCCGGCGATTCTGGTGATCGTGCGGAGACTGCGCGACGAAAAATTCGTCCTGCGATTCGAATGGAGCCCGGTTCTTTTCGCGGCACTGGCGGGCTGGTCGATGATCAGCGTCGCGTGGTCGGCCGACAAATTCGTGGCGCTGGTCGGATCGTTTCACGTCCTGTCCGCCGCGGCGTTGTTGTGGGCGTTCGCGCAGTGCGTCACCGGGTGGCGCGAGCTCAGGTTGCTCGCGGGAATCTGCTTCGGACTTCTGCTCGTTTTCGCCGCACAGGGGATGATGCATCATTTCGTCGACGTGCCGGACACCATCCGCGAGTGGGAAAAGCAGCGGCTGGATTTCTTCAAAGCCCAGGGCTGGGAGCCGGATTCGTTCATCGCACGCCAATTCGACCATCGGGTCCGCGGCGGCGAATTGTTCGGGTTCTTCTCCTCGCCCAACACGTTCGCGGCGATGATCGTCATCGCGATGCTCATTTCGATCGGCTCGATCGTCCAGCGGCTGGCCGACAAGGATGAAATCGTCTGGCCTGTCCTGTTGATGATCGTCATGCCGCTGGGTTTGTGGATGATGTATCTCACGAACAGTCGGGCCGCGCAGGCGACGCTCGTGCTCGGCGGGATGATGCTCGTCGCGATGCGATTGCTGCGCCCGCTGACGACCAATCATCAGGCGAAGTTCTATTGGACAGCAGTCGTCTCGTTTTTCCTCGGCGTCGCGGCGATCGTCGGGCACGGCGCGTATCACGGCACGCTCTTCCACGACAGCCTAAACTTCCGCTGGCGGTATTGGGTTGGGTCGTTCGCGGTTTTCAAACAGCACGTTCTCGCCGGCGTCGGGTGGAACAACTTCGGACCCGCGTATCTCGTGACGCGATTGCCGGCGGCATCGGAGGAGATCAAGGATCCGCACAACTTCCTCATGCGCGTCGCGACGGAACTGGGCGCGATCGGCCTGGTGCTGGTGATCGCCTGGATGCTGCGGGCGTGGTGGGAAATGACACAGCCGCGATTGCCGTTGACGACCGAGGTGACGAGCCCGACGAATCGCAAACGTTTCGCGGGCGTTGGATTCGTCGCGGCGGTGTGCGCGGTCGCGATCATGATTTCCGCCATCGGCGCGATCGACTGGTCGCAGTATTCGGGATACGTGATCTTCGAATGCTTCAAGCGGGCGGCGTATTTCGCGTGCCTTTTCATCGGCACGATCATCGTGACGATCCGATCGAGCAGCGAAGAGCGGCTCGACGATCGATCGGCCGTGTGGATTCTCACCGCAATCGTGATCGCGATCGGCTGTTTCCTCATTCATTGCCTGATCGACTTCGCGCTGTTCGAGCCGGGGCCGTTGTATCTAGTGGCGATGCTGGTCGGCGCCGCGCTGGGGATGCGATCGGTCGCGCGCGAGCGGAAAGTCTCCAGGCAATGGGTGCGACGCGTGTTGACGATCCTGGTTTTCGCGTGGATCGCGGTGGGCGTGTTCGTCGTCGGCCCGGTCGTCGCAGCGGACGAATCGGCGAATCGAGCAGAGGATGAAATGACCGCCAAGCCCCCGGCGTTCAGCGCGGCGATGGATCATTTCAACGAAGCCCACGAGACCGTGCCGTACAACTACGAGTACCCGCTCGGCGCCGCCCGCGCGATGGAATCCCTCGGCTTCGCGCGCGAGGCGATTCGCGCGGCGTACGACGACGCCATCCGCATCGATCCGATGCTCGGCACGCTCTACATCCAGCGGGCGGATTTTGAGCTGCGCCAGCCGCGGCCGGACATCGCTGCGGTGCAGGGCGATTACCGCCGCGCGCTGCTGCTGAATCCGAACGACGTCTCGACGCGCATCGCGTACGCGGAGATCCTTGAGAGGTATAAGATTTACGAAGAGGCGTATCTGCAGTACATCGGCGCGATGGAAAAGAACGGCGAGCTGCCGATCGAAGAACCGAAGCGATTGCCGAAAGAGAAAGTCGACGAGATCTGGAAACGGATCGAGCAACTCAAGGCGAAGAAGTAGAATCGGATGATTCGGAGAACGACGTGATGGCGAATCCCACACACATTGCGCCGCCGGTGGTGGCCAAACAGTTCGGCATCGGCAAGCTGACGCGGCACATCTTCCTGTGCATCGGCCCCGACTGCGCGCCGACAGAGAAAGCGCTGGCGACGTGGGAATACCTGAAATCGCGACTGAGTGAATTGAAAATCGCCGGGCCGGAAGGGCATGTCTTTCGCACCAAGGCGCAGTGCCTGCGGATCTGCACCGCCGGGCCGATCGCGGTGGTGTATCCGGAAGGCGCGTGGTATCAGAACGTGACGCCAGAGAACGCCGAGCGGATCATCCAGGAACATCTGATCGGCGGAAAGATCGTCGAGGACATCTGCTTCGCGCGAAACGCGCTGCCGCAGGATGACAAGGTGAGGGGGTGACAAGGTGACAAGGTGACCAAAGGCGAACTCGCTTGTCTTTGTCACCTTGTCACCTTGTCATCCTGATTCATAGAATCACGTCATGACCTACGAACTCCCACCCGCGCCGGTGAAACCGGTTTACAGCCTGCCGTCGATCCTCGCGATCATCTCGGCGATCTGCAGCTTCCGATTCGGTGCGCTGGGCGGCTTCATGCTCGCGATCGGTGCGATCCTCTTCGGCCTGCTCGGCGTTGTGATCGGAATGATGCCCACACGCCGCGGCGCGATCCTGAGCATCTTCTCGATCTTCCTCGGCGTGATCGGCATCGTCGCGGCGATTTTCAAGCTGATACTGTGAATCATGACAAGGTGAGGGGGTGACAAGGTGACAAGGTGACAAAGAATGTCGCCTCGGTCTTCTTCGTCACCTTGTCACCCCCTCACCTTGTCACCTTGTCGCAATTTCCTCCCCCTTCACTGTCAGTCTCGCTGGATGCTCGAACCACGTGTTCGTGCCGGTTGTGGCGTACATCTCGTCGAGCTTCGCGACGACCTCTTCCATCGTTCCGTCGGCGCGCACCCAGCCGGCGTTGAGATCGGGGAAATCGATTTGGCAGTTCGCGCACTTCTTTTCGCTGTCGAATCGGATCGGGCACCAGAAGCTCTCGACGTTGCGCAGCATCTCCGTGCCGAGGCTCCAGACGCCGGTCATCCAATCGCAGTACAAACACCAGATCAGATCGTGGCCGACGAGTCCCTGGAATTTCTGCCGCGAACAGTTCACCCACTCGCCCTGGTTGTATTTCGGGAAGCGGATGAGCACGATCAGCACGGGCCACGCGAATACTTCGACGACGCGGATGCTCCAGAAGATCGGCACGCAGATGCTCGTCCAGTAGACGGCGATCATATTTCGCACCGGCCCGACCTTTCGATTGATGTTCGCGACGATGCGTGGCCCCTTGCGCGCTTCAGGATTCGCGAGTTCGTGCGCGATCGTCCAGAGAATCAGTGCTGCGAACTGCCCGAGGATCGCGCCGCCCAGTCCGGGCCAGCCGCCGACGATCGGGCCGACGATCATCGGCAGGGCGGTGAAGTACGTGATCATGATGTCCAACCCCGGCGCGCGGCAGAGCAACGCGGCGACCGCTTTGCCGGGCAGGCCGAGTTTCGGGATCAGATGCAGAATGCCCGCTCCGATCAGCAGGGCGATGGTCGTCACGAGAAATGTGCAAAGAAATGGGTGATCGTGCATGTCGTCAACATATCGCACCGCGGGCTGAGCGACCACAACCGTGGCATGGGCGTTGCACTATGGAACAGGCGTACGACTGGCCCGCTGTATCGGGCCGCAATCGAACTCAGGAGCAAATATGAACGCCAAAATGATCGGAATTCTCGTCGCGGTCGCGGGCGTGGTCCTGCTGATCATGGGCCTGAGCGCCACCGACTCTTTCAGCGAAGGCGTCACGCACGGCGTGACCGGGCACTACACGGACAAAACCACATGGTTCATCGTCGGCGGCATCATCGCGATGGTCGCGGGTGGCCTGTTCACGTGGCGCGGCGGGGGGATGATGAAAGGGTCGTAGCGCGGAGGATCGGACATCTAATTGATGATCACTGACGTCACGGCGTTTTGACCGCGGAGGTTCTATGCCACTCATCAGAGGATATTCGCCGCAAGTGATTGACGAAAACATCAAACGCCTGCTTCGCGCTGGACTCACGTACGCGGAGGCACTCAAGGTGGCGAAGTGCCTGGCCAACAAATGTCTGCCCACGATCAGGAGATAGCCCGTCGCATCCTTCAGTGAACGCGACAGCTACTTCTCGGCCATCGCGCCAGCGACAAATCCCGAGAGGCCGATGATCATCAATCCGTAGTACACGTAGAACGTTCCGCCGGGCGTGGCTTGGCCGTACGACGCCAACGTCATGACGACTCCTGCGCAAAACGTGATGGCGCTCACCGCCATTCTCTTAGAGGGCGACATTGCCGCCGGCGCAACTCTGACCTTGCCCTGCGTGACTTTCACAGTATTGATCTGTTTCATCCGGCGAGTGCCGTTGCGAATCAGCCAAGGTGCGGCGCCAATTCCCGCGGCGTAAAACGGAATTCCAATGATCTGAAACCATCGCCTGGTCCACGGCCTCATTCCGGAATCTTCCTGAAATGACGCTGCCAGCGGATACACGGAGGGGATGGCAAGCATGAGCCAGAACCCCAGCACCACGAACTGCCACGGCACGTTCATGTCGTTGTTTCGCACTTGTTCCCCGTAGTTCGAGTTGATTCTGCGGATTCCATCATAACAAGAAAAGACCGGCACGGAGGTCTCCGCGCCGGTCTTTAAATTACTCGAGTTGGAGAATCAACAATTAGCTGCACCCCATCGAATTCCCGCAGTTCAAGCACTTGTAGCAGGTGCCGGAGCGGACGGTGATGCTGCCGCAGACGTCGCAGGCGGGGGCATCCGTCTGCATCTCGGCGCCTTGCTGGCTGAGGGGGTCGGCGACGATCGCGAGACGCAGGTTCGGGCCTACGCTGGGGACTTCCGAGTGCGCGGGTTCGGGGCGCGGGGCGTCGCCTTCGTAGTCGAAGGGTTTGGCGTCATCGGGTTGGATGCGCGGGCCGTGGCCGTTGCCATCTTTCTTCTTGGGGATCTCGGTTTCGGCTCGCACGACGGGGGCTTCCTCGATCGCCGGCACGACCGGCTCGGGCTTCGCGGGAGTTTCCCGCTTGGGGGCGTGCGCGGCGCGGTAACCCGGGACGAACTGATACGCGAGCCAGCGGAAGATGTAATCGACCACGGACTTGGCGAACGGGATCTCGGGATTGCGCGTCATGCCGCTGGGTTCGAATCTTACGTGTTCGAACTTTCTTACGAGCGAATCGACGGGCACTCCATACTGAAGCGACACGGAAACCAGGGTCGCGATGCAGTCCATCAGGCCGCCGATGGTTGAACCTTCCTTGGCCATAGTGATGAAGACTTCGCCGGGGCTGCCATCTTCGTAGAGGCCGCAGGTGATGTAGCCCTCGTGGCCGGCGACGTCGAACTTGTGCGTGAGCGCGTTGCGGGTGTCGGGCAGACGACGACGCAGCGGACGCTCGACGATTCTCTCGACGATCTTCTCGATCACGCTCGTGTGCACCGGCGAGAGGTTGTCGGATTCGAGTTCCTTCTCCGGATCGCGGAGAACGGTTTCCACTTCCGTCACCGCCTTGGCGACGTCGCGGGACAATTCCTCCACCGCGTCGGCGACGTTCTGCTCGTCGTCCTCTTCGGACTTGTCGAGCTCTTCGTCGGACTTCACGTTGAGCGGCTGGCTGAGCTTCGAACCATCGCGGTACAGAGCATTCGCCTTCAAACCGAGCTGCCAGCTGAGCCAGTAGCTTTGTTTGATGTCATCAACCGTTGCTTCGTTCGGCAGGTTGATCGTCTTGGAGATCGCGCCGCTGATGAACGGCTGGCTCGCCGCCATCATGCGGATGTGGCCTTCCACGGCGATGAACCGCGTGCCGTGCTTGCCGCACTTGTTGGCGCAATCGAAGACGGGCAGATGTTCGGGCCGGATGAGCGAGCCCTCTACCGTGCCGTGGCCGCAGATGCGGTCGTTGGCCTGGTTGATCTGCTGGGTGTTGAATCCGAGACGCTTGAGGAGATTGAATCCCGGCGCCTGCCATTCCGATTCGGGAATGTGCAGCCGTTCGAATGTCTCGGGCTTGAGCGCCCAGGGGCTGAAGGCGAATCCGATTTCAAAAACGCCGGGCAGGGTCCCTTCAATTTTGTCGAGCTCGTCCTGCGTGAAGCCGAGCGCCTTCAACGATTGGAAGTTGATGTGCGGCGCATCGTGCAGCGTGAGCGTGCCCATCACGTATCGGAGGATCTCGGTGATCTGCTGCGGCTCGTAGCCGAGGTTCACCAGCGCGGGGCGGAGCGACTGGTTGGCGATCTTGAAGTAACCACCGCCGGCGAGTTTCTTGAATTTGACGAGGGCGAAGTCGGGTTCGACGCCGGTGGTGTCGCAATCCATCAGCAGACCGATCGTGCCGGTGGGGGCGATGCAGGTCGTCTGCGCGTTGCGGTAGCCGTGACGCTCGCCCAGGTGCAGGGCGCGGTCCCAGCATTCCTTCGACGCGAGCAGAAGCGCACGCGAGGCGAGGGGATCGGCATCTTCAAACTGTGTCGCGTCGATTCCAACGGGCAGGATGTCGAGCTTTTCGTATCCGCCGACGGCAACCGCGTTCTTCGCGGCATCGTACGCGGCGCGACGATGATTGCGGATCACGCGGAGCATTTCCTGCTTGTTCTCTTCGTAGCCGGAGAACGGGCCGTGTTCGTTGGCCATCTCGGCGCTGGCGGCGTAGCTCTCGCCGGTGAGGATCGCGGTGAGCGCGGCGCAGATCGCGCGGCCCTTCTCGCTGTCGTACGGAATGCCGGCCTGCATCAGCATGGCGCCGAGATTCGCGTAGCCGAGACCGAGCGTGCGATAGACGTAGCTCAATCGCGCGATCTCTTCGGACGGGAAACTCGCCATCAGCACGCTGATTTCCAGGACGATCGTCCACAGACGAATCGCGTGCTTGTAGCTTTCGATATCGAAACGGCGGCTCTCGGAATCGAAGAAGTTCAGCACGTTCAGCGACGCGAGATTGCACGCCGTGTCGTCGAGGAACATGTACTCGGAGCAGTTGTGCACCGTGATGCCGTTGGCGATAAACGAGTGCGTCACCGGCTCGGTGAGATCGAACACCTGCTGTTTGCCGAGGTGCTTGAGCGACGCGACGGCGTCGAAGTTGCCGCGCGTGTTGCTCGCGGGAATGTCGCTGCTGGCGACGAGCTCGAACAGCTGTTCGAGCTTACGGCCCTTGAGCAGGCCGATGTGCTTCGTGAAATTCACGACGCTGGCGTGGTTGATCTCCAGGCCGTGCAGGGCGTTCTCGTCGTTCGACGGGCTGATCATCGACGTTCGCACGCCGAATCCGCACAGCAGCAGCTGGACATCATTAAGGAGTCCGACGTTGCGGCTGAGCAGACGCAGCGAGCCGTTGTCGATGTAGCCATCAACGGTGAACAGCGCGCGGAGCACGTGTTTCTGCGCGGCGAGGCCCGAGGTGAAAGCTTCGTCGCTGAGACGCAGACGGCCTGATTCGCATCGCACGAACGCGCGGAGACGACTGATCAATCGACGATTGTCCAAAGTAGCCGTGAGCGTGTTCGACTCGGCGCCTTCGGTTTCGATCATCGCGGCGTTTGCGTAATCGTCTTCGTAACTCTGCTCACCCCAGCTGCCGGCGACGTACTGGACGAACGGCTCCATCATGTCGCCGTTTTCCAGGCAGGCTTCGAGATGCAGGGCCGAGGGATCGTTGTTGGAATCGGAAACGAGCAGGCCGAGCAGCTGGAAGAACTTGTGATCCTGCGGCTCGCCGATCTCCTTGATCGTCGCGGGCTGCGAGGGCAGTTTCACTTCATCCTGCGGCGTGAGATCCTGCGCTTCGACCCAGCCGCGCTGACGCGTCCAGATCTTGTGATCGGCCGTGAGCTTGAGCGTGTATCCGCCGGCGGTGCGAAGTTCGTAAACTTCCTTCGTGCCGGTGGGGAACGAACCGTCGGTGCCGTGCACTTCCTGGCCTTCCAGGTTCGTCACGACGCGCGACGGCAGGTGGATCATCTGATCGATGCGTCGCCAGATGCCGCCGGGCGTGAGGACGCGCGTGTCGCCGGTGACGCACGGGTTGCTCGCATTGATGCGGCCCGAGCGCGGGCAGGTGTGCCACTGGTTGATCGTGTCGTCGTACTGCACGCCGGGGTCAGCCGAGCGCCAGGCCGCGAACGAAATCTGATCCCACAGGTCGCGGGCCTTGATCGTCTTGGCGAGTTTGCCGTTGGAACGCCAGGTGAGATGCCAGTCGCCGTCTTCTTCAACCGCCTTGAAGAATCGGTTCGGCACGCGCACCGAGTTGTTCGAATTCTGTCCGCTGACGGTGATGTAACCTTCGCCGTTGAAATCGTAATCGAGTTTGAGGCCGAGCTTGGTCGCGAGATCGCGCTGATCCTTCGGCAGGTGCTTCATGCCCTCCGCCATCGCGGCGACTTTCAACTCTTCGCGGACTTTCCAGTTGGTGAAATCTTCGATGTCCGGGTGATCCAGATCGAGGCAGACCATCTTCGCCGCGCGACGCGTGGTGCCGCCCGACTTGATCGCGCCAGCCGCGCGGTCGCCGATCTTGAGGAAGCTCATCAAACCGGATGACTTGCCGCCGCCGGAGAGCGGTTCATCTTCGCCGCGGATCTTGGAGAAGTTCGTGCCCGTGCCGGATCCGTACTTGAAGAGCCGCGCCTCGCGCGTCCACAAGTCCATGATGCCGCCGGGATTTACGAGATCATCCTTGATCGACTGGATGAAGCACGCGTGCGGCTGCGGGTGCGAGTAGGCGTCGCGCGACTTCATCATCTCGCCGGTCTTGGGATCGCAGTAATAGTGACCCTGCGACGGGCCTGTGATTCCGTAGGCGAAGTTCAAACCCGTGTTGAACCACTGCGGCGAATTCGGGGCCGCCATCTGGTGCAGCAGCATGTGGGAGAGTTCGTCGTAGAACGCCTGCGCGTCTTCAGCGGTATCGAAATATCCGTACTTCTCGCCCCAATATCGCCAGCAACCGGCGAGGCGATGCACGACCTGCTTCACGCTCTTTTCAGGACCGGTGACGACGTCGCCGTTGCCGTCGCGAACGACCTGGCCGTTCTCATCCGCCAGCGGCACGCCGGCCTTGCGGAAATACTTGCTCACCATGATGTCGGTGGCGAGCTGACTCCATTGCCGTGGAATCTCGGCATCGTTCATTTCGAAGACGACCGAGCCGTCGGGATTGGAAATCCGACTTGTGCGTTTTTCGTACTCGACGGTGGAGAAAACGTCCTGACCTGATTTCGTGAAGCGGCGGTTGATTTTCATGGGAAAATCCTTTTTCGAGAGAGATCCTTGAAGGAATCCTGATTTGTAAACTTAGTCGACGCGCGGAAGTGTAAGTCCCGCTTGATCCTGATACTTGCCCTGCTTGTCGGCGTAACTCGTCGCGCAAACGCGCTCGCCCTTGAGAAAGATGAGCTGGGCGATGCCTTCGTTCGCGTAAATCTTGGCCGGCAGGGGAGTCGTGTTGCTGATCTCCAGCGTGATCCGGCCGCGCCATTCCGGCTCGATCGGCGTCACGTTCACGATGATCCCGCAGCGGGCGTACGTGCTCTTGCCCACGCAGATGGCGAGATAGTCGCGCGGCATGGAGACGATCTCCACCGTCTCGCACAGCGCGAAGCTGTTGGGGGGAACCAGAATGTGGTCCGCGCGAGTTTCGTCGCAATCGACGGTGACGAACGAGCGTTCGCTGAAGCGTTTCGGATCGACGATCTCCGAATTGACGTTGGTGAAAATCTTGAAGACCGAACCGACGCGCAGGTCGTAACCGTAGCTCGAAACGCCGTAGGAAATCTTTCCCGGGCGTTTGATGTTTTCTTCGAACGGTTCGATGCCGATCAGTTCACGGATTTGGGAGTCACAAAGAATACCCATGACGGGTCTCGCTTAAAAATTTGGCGATGCGATACCGCGCCGAAGAGGCAGTCCATCCTGCCCGGCGGGGTTTGCGTCGCGGTTTTCGGTTGTCAGTGTGTCGTCATCTTCCCTGACGACGAAGTGCCATCCCTGCAAAAGTGCCCGTGCAGGACGCGTGCCGATTCGACCCCCGAACAACAGGTTAACACCAGTCGTTGCGGCACGTAACATCTCTAATTCCGAGAGCGTTCGCACTATATACTACATCTTGTGTTCGTCAATCCGGGCTTCACTAAATCTGGTAGTTAAGAAACATTCGTACTTCGTTAACCAATTTCAATTCAGAAGCTTACAGTAACGAAAAATTTCTTGGGGATGTGAATTTGGGTGTGCAGGGTCCAAGTTATCCACCGGCACATTTCCACCGCGGTGGACAACTGATTCTTGATTGTGAATATTGAGGAAAATCGCAAGAAATCGACGCAGATCAGAAGCCATTCTGAGAAATTTCAACGGAGTTACGGCAACCGGTCGTGACCAGCCGGCGGCCGCAGAACTTTCTCCAACAGTCCGAAATATTTCGGATCTTCTTGTCCAAAAATCGTCCGGCCATCCAGAAAGTAGGCGCGCGCGAGGCGATCCGCCGCCCGTTTCTCGTCGCCGAGTTCGAAATAGCATTGGCCGAGCCGCATCATGATGAAAGGATTTTCCAAACCTCCGGGACACATCACGGCGTCTTCGAGTGCATCGCGTCCTTGATCGTAAGATTTCAGCGCGAACGCCATGTCGCCGATCGACGCGAGAATCCAGGTCGTCGCTTCCCATTCGGTCTTTGGATCGGGAACAAGTTGAAGCGCCTCGACAAATTTCAACCACGCGTCTTTGTGACTGTCGCTGTCTGCCAAGCTGTTGCCTTCGTGACAGAGTTGTGTGATGCGCGCGTAGATCCTGGCGGGCAATTCGCTTCGCATGATGATCGTTAGAAACCGTTTTGCGCGATTTCGACGGCTTTGAGAAGTGCCTTCGCCTTGTTCATCGTCTCCTCGAATTCGCTCGAGGGAATCGAATCCGCAACGACACCGGCGCCGGCCTGAACGTCGAAGATGCCGTTCTTCCACACCATGGTTCGCAGCGCGATACATGTGTCCATATTGCCGGCGAAATCGAGATAGCCGACCGCGCCGCCGTACGGTCCGCGACGCGTGGGCTCGACTTCGTCAATGATCTGCATTGCGCGAATTTTCGGCGCGCCGCTCACGGTTCCCACCGGCAGTGAAACCTTTAACGCATCGAGCGCTGTTGCATCGTCGCGCAGCTCGCCGGTGACGTTTGTCGTGATGTGCATCACGTGGCTGTAACGTTCCACCGTCATCGTGTCGCTCACGTGCACGCTGCCGATCTTCGCGACGCGTCCGACATCATTGCGGTGCAGATCGACAAGCATGATGTGCTCCGCTCGATCTTTCGGATCGGCGAGCAGTTCTTTCTCCAGCTGCTTGTCTTCTTCGTCGGTCGCGCCGCGTTTGCGCGTGCCCGCGAGCGGCCGGCTGGTGACGACGCGATCCGCAACGCGACACAGGATTTCCGGGCTGGAACCGATCAGCGTGCACGCCGGGCTCTTTAGATAAAACATGAACGGCGACGGGTTGATGATCCGCAGCGCGCGATATACATCGAACGGATCCGCCTCGCTCTGCACGCGCAATCTCTGGCTCGGCACGAACTGAAAAATATCGCCGGCCTTGATGTATTCCATCCCACGGCGAACCGCGTCTTCGTACTGCTCCTGCGTGAGATTGCTGCTGTAAGCCAGATTGAGCGGTTGCCGCGGATCGATCTCGCCCAGCCGGCTCGTCGAAGGCTGCTGCAATCGCTGCACGAGCTCGTCGATCCGTCGATTCGCATCGCGATACGCATCGTCGAAACTTTTGCCGACGGTCACGTCCGCGTTCGCGACGACTTTGATCGTCTTGTCGACGTTGTCGAAGATGACCAGCTCGTTGTAGAGCCCGAACATCAGATCCGGCAGCCGCCGATCGTCCTTCGGCGCGTTCGTAAGTTTCTCGCCCTCGTAATATCGAATCGTGTCGTAGCCCGCGTAGCCCACCAGCCCGCCCGTGAAAGCCGGGAGATTCTTATCGCGGTGGTACGTTCGCGAGGGTAAAAGTTTCGCTAGATCGGCCAGCGGATCTTTCGTCTTGAACTCCTGTCTGGGCTTGCCGGCCTGCTCGATCATCGCGTTGCCTTCGGCCACCTGGTAAACCGCCGACGGCCCCGTCGCGATGAACGAATACCTGCCGATGTTTTCCCCGCCGATGACGCTCTCGAGCAAAAACGCATGCTGATCCCGCCCGAGCACTTCAAACGCGGTCACCGGCGTGAGATGATCCGCCAGCAATTGCCGGTAAACTGGCACGATCTGCGAGTTTTTCGCAGCGGCCTTGAACCCGTCGAGATCAGGGAAATAGCGACGCATTTGCAACAAGGGTATGACGATTCGACTAAAAGATCAAAATGAAGATGAACGCAGAGACACAGAGGCGCAGAGATTGATCAATTGAATTGTTTTCTCTGTTTCTCTGCTTCTCTGCTTCTCTGCGTTCGTTTTTGTCCTTTCAATTATGATTCGGCGTGCCGTCATCATCGCATACCTGATCGTTGCGGCGTTGCCACTCGTGTGGATGCTTGTCACATCATTCAAACATTACCCCGACACGATTTCGCCCGAGGCGAAGGTTCTGCCTACGGGCCAGGGTGAACATTCATTCGAGCCGACGACCGAAGGCTACGAAAAACTCTCGCAGCCGATTCACGTCGGCGGGAAAAGTTTCTTCCACTATCTCGGCAACAGCATCCTGATCGGCCTGCTGAGCACCGCGGCATCCGTCGCGCTCGGCACGGCGTGCGCGTACGGATTCTCCCGCTTCAAATTCGCCGCGAGCAAAGACTGGTTGTTCTTCATCCTCTCGACACGCTTCATGCCGCCGCTGGCGGTGGTGGTGCCGGTGTTTCTGATGTATCGGGAGATGAATCTTCAGAATTCGCACCTCGGATTGATCGTGCTGTACACCGCGTTCAACCTGTCGCTGTCGGTTTGGCTCATGAAGGGCTTCATCGACGAAATCCCGCGGGCGTACGAAGAGGCGGCCCTGGTCGACGGATACTCACGTCTCGACGCGTTCTGGAAAATCATCGTCCCACAGGCGCGAACCGGCATGGCTGTGACGGCGGTGTTCTGCCTGATCTCCGCGTGGAACGAATACGGATTCGCCGTGACGTTAAATCAAACAGAGACGGCGAAAACGGTGCCGGTTTATTTCGCGGGCCTGCAGGGCGAAATCACCGGCGTGCCCTGGCCGCAGGTCGCGGCGGGGGCGCTGCTGTTCGTTACGCCGATCGTCGTGTTCACGGTTCTCGTGCGACGACATTTACTGCGCGGCGTGACGTTCGGGACGATCAAACAATGATCCGGCTGCTCGACAAACTGAGTCTGATCGCGATGGCCTCGGGCGTCGGGATGATGCTGCAGCCATGGTGGGCGGAGGGGTTTCGCGCGGGATTTTTCGTGACGTTGATCGGTACCGTGCTTCAAGTTTTCGTGGGTCGATTCGCGGCGGGGGCGGCGCGATGAGTTTTCTCTCGCTGAAGAATCTTCGCAAGGTGTATCCGGACGGCACGGAGGCGGTGAAGGGAATCGATCTTGCCGTCGAGGGCGGCGAGTTCGTTGTGCTGCTGGGCCCGTCCGGGTGCGGCAAGACGACGACACTACGGATGATCGCGGGACTGGAAATCGCATCCGGCGGATCGATCGAACTGGATGGAGACGATGTCACAACACTTCGGCCGGCGCAGCGGGATGTCGGCTTCGTGTTTCAATTTTACGCGCTGTATCCGCACCTGAACGTGCGGGACAACATCGCGTTTCCGCTCGTGAGCGCGGGGACGCCGAGCGTCGAAGTGCACGCGAATGTCGATCGCGTGGCCGAGCGCGTCGGGCTGACCAATCTGCTCCGGATGCGGCCAAACCAACTGAGTGGCGGCGATCAACAGCGTGTCGCGCTAGCGCGGGCGATGGTTCGCAAGCCGCGATTGTGGTTGATGGACGAACCGCTCGGAACGCTGGATGCCGACAAGCGATTGGAGATGCGCGAATTCATCCGCGCGCAACAGCAGGATGCGCAGGTCACGACGATCTACGTGACGCACGATCAGGAGGAAGCGATGAGCTTGGCCGACCGGATCGTCGTGATGAACGGCGGATCGATTTGCCAGGTTGGAACTCCCGACGAGGTGTATCAGCGGCCGGCGGATCTGTTCGTTGCGAATTTCGTCGGTTCGCCGGGGATGAATTTCATCCGTCGCGACGACGGCAAGACGATCGGCGTGCGCTGCGAGCACGTTCGCCTCGGCGGCGGTGGAGAGCTTCGCGGCAAGATTGTTCTCGATGAATACCTCGGTTCACATCGATTGATCCACATCGAAACGCCGGTGGCGCGGTTGATAGCGCGCGACACATCGCACGCAGTGCGATCGATCGGCGAAGAGGTCTCAGTTGATTTCGACAAAGACTTCGTAAACGTCTTCGGTGCCGATGGAAGGCGGATATGAACGAGCCGTTCCTTTCGATTCGTGGGGTGAGCAAACGCTTCGGGAAAACCGAGGCGCTGCGCGGCATCGATCTCGATGTGATGGGCGACGAGATGCTCGTCGTGCTCGGGCCGACGGGCGCGGGGAAGACAACCTTGTTGCGCGTGATCGCGGGTTTGGAAAATCCTGACGCCGGCGAACTGATGCTAAGCCGCAAGCGGGTGAACGACGTTTCGTCCGCCGATCGGGACGTCGCGATCGTGTTTCAGAATTTTTTCCCTTTATCCGGATCGAACGGTGCGGCGGAACATGGAGTTCCCACTTCGGGCGCCGGGACGAAATCTCTCTGATTCAGAAATCGATTCGCGCGTGAAGTGGGCGGCGGAGCTTTTGAAGATATCGCATCTGCTCGCTCGGCCGTCCCATCGATTGTCGGGCGGGGAAATGCAGCGCGTCGCGATAGGGCGGGCGATCGTTCGTCGTCCCAGGATTTTTCTCCTTGATGAGCCGCTTTCGAATCTGGATGCGAAGTTGCGGGAATCGCTTCGCAGTGAGTTGACGATCCTGCGACGCGAATTGAAGACCTTTCCAGCACAGTGGGATCCGAAGCTTGGAATTCACGTGACTTGAAGTCGCGGC
>JADMIO010812918.1_pt1 | contig 20372 bp, 21 predicted proteins | sample 8958161 | NCBI WGS metagenome assembly JADMIO01 (sample SAMN16585339, study PRJNA669376) | soil metagenome | isolation source: Crop rotation soil | place: USA: Cullars Rotation, Alabama | collected 2011 | reverse complement strand
CGCGACAACTTGTCCACGTGGAATTCTAAGCTTAGGATCCCAATGTGCTGGAAAGACAACAAGCAAAACGGCAAAAGCTCGGACGGCGGGGGCTACGACCTGGACGGGGCCACCAGCGACAGCATCGTCCAGTACAACTATTCCCACGACAACGACGGCGCCGGGGTCCTGCTGGCCCAGTTCCCCGCCGCGGCCAAGTCCGGGGCCTTCAAGAACAACATCGTGCGCTACAACATCAGCGTGCGGGACGCCCAGCGGGGCGAGTACGGAGGCATCACCGTGTGGGGCGGCAGCCCCCAGGACTACATCGGCCGCTGCGACATCTACAACAACAGCGTCTTCGTGGGCCCGGCCACCCGCGGGGGCAAGCCCTGCGGCGTGGAGTTCATCGACGCCAACCAGAAGGACGTCAGCTTCTACAACAACATCTTTTACACCACCGAAGGCCTGCCCCTCATCCAGATGCCCGGCCGCGGCGACAACGGCAGCGTGATCTTCAAGAACAACGCCTACTTCACCGAGGGCGGCGGCTTCCGCGTGCAATGGGACGATCGCCGCTTCTCCTCCATGGACGCCTGGGCCGGCACCGGGCGGGGCAAGCAGGAACAGGAGGACGGCCGCCTCCTGGGCCTTTTTGTCGACCCCCAGTGGCGCAAGGCCGGCGCCAATCCCACCCTCTCCGACCCGGCCCTTTTCAACCGCCTCTATGACTACATGCTCAAGCCCGGCTCCCCCCTCAAGGACAGGGGCCTGGACCTAAACAAACGGGAGGGGCTGATAGCCCCTCCCGGCAAGCGTGACTATTACGGCTACCCGGTGCCCGCCGGCGCCGCCTGGGACATCGGCGCCCACGAGGTTCCGGCGGCTTCGCGCTAGGCGAAGACCTGGGCCCAGAATTTTTTGTACTGCTTCCACTTCATGAAGTTGATGCCCCAGTGCGGGCTGGCTCCCGTCATCCAGCAAGTGACGCGGCCCTTGCCGAAGCGGTGCGAGGCGAAGAGGGGGAACCAGCGGCCCCGGTCCTCGATCTCGACGATGGCGTCGGCCCCCGGGCGCAGGCGCACCTCGTTGAAGCCCAGCAGAGGCGGAACTTTGCCCCAGTCCAGGCCCTTGACCGTGGAATGCCGGGGCAGCTTGCAGCGCACTTTGTAGCCCGCCGTCGATTCGATCAGGTCGTCGTGCATCAGGCATTCGACCGGCAGGACCTCGCGGAAGCGGGAGCGGCCCCAGCCGCCCTTGCCGAGTTCGCCGCCGAAGCTGAGCCAGCCGCCGTTCATATGGAAGTGCCCGCCCTTCTGGACCCAGTCCTTCAGGATGTCGAAGCGGTCGGGAAAGACCAGCGGCTTATTGCCCCACTTGCCCGGGGTGAAAAAGTCCGGGTGCAGCATCAAGCACTTGGTCTCCACGTCGGCGAAGCAGATGGATGTGGCCCATTTCAGGCGTTCCTCAAAAGCCTTGGGGGACATGTGGTAGAGTTCCCAGGAAGGCTGCGAGATGACCTTGGCGCCCTTGATGGCCTCGAGCGCGTCGACAAAGGGCTGGGCGTAGTTCCGGACCTCCACGTCCTTGCTGGGCGCCTCGAAGGGCGATTCCACGTATTTCTGGCCGATATGGATGCACCAGTTGCCCACGTGCCAGATTTTCTTGCCAGCCATGCCCACTCCTGAAAAGGAAGCTTGATGCCGCTCCGCCAATTTCCGGCTCATCTTAGCACCTGCGGCTTTATCGCGGAAAACCCAAAAGGGCTAGCCCTCGGGGCCGGCCTTGCTAAGCGCCCGCACCATAGCAAGGCGGGCCCCGAAGTCCCTAAAAACGGACCGCCTCTCCCCGCTTAAACACCTTTAATTTGGACTGATAGGCTTCAAGCTTCTGCAAGGCCAAGGGCAGATTCTTCTGTTTCCAATGATGGTTCCAACGCGCCGTGGTCAGCGTGCCCTGCCAGGTGTCCTTTTCCAAGCTGCGTTCCATCCCCAGGCGCCGCCGCAGATGCCGCCGAAAGAGGCGCCATTGCCGGATCCAGAGCGGGACATCCAGTAGGACGATCAGGTCCGCCCGCTCAAATGCCGGAGCGCACCAGCCCCAATACACGCCTTCCATAATCCAGCTTTCGGCGGCGGCGGCGGCCGTCAGCATCCGGTCCCGCTCGGCCGGGTCCCGGCGCACGTTGTAGTAGGTGGAAGCGTCGTCCCAAAAGACTGCGTCCAATTCAACCTGGGGCAGGCGGTGTTCTCCGGCTAGGCGGCGGGCCAAGGTTGATTTGCCAGAAGCCGGGCCGCCCAGGATGTAGATGCGTTGGGGGCTCACTCTTCGCCCCGGGCCACGGCCTTGCTGATGACCGGCGCTTCATTCATGTCAGGATCCTTTGCTTCACCTTCGGCTCAGCCTTGCAGGGCAAGGTCCGCCAGAATCTTCATCTGTGGAATCCTCACCAAACCGAGGCCCTCGGCCCGCACCCGGATCGGCAGCGGCACATCCATGGCGGCGGCCACTGCGCGAAGCAGTTCCTCCCGCGTCAGCCCGATATTCAGCGTGCAGTGAAAAACAAGCCTCTCCGGGAGGTAGTAGTCCTCCCAGCCTTCGACCAAGCCGTGCAGCCGGTCATAGCAGCGTTGCTGAAGGTCCAAAAGCCTTCGATTGGAGGTCGGCCCAAAGAAGAGGGCCCCGGCGCCCTCGAAAGTGCCCAGGGAGTCCAGCCTCAGCTCAAAGGGCGCCTGCTCGGCCGCCAAGCCTTTCAAAGCTGCCTCTACGAGATCCAGCTTGGCCTCGCCAAAGACCGCGAGGGACACATGCGGCCGGCTGTCGGGTAACTGGGCCATGTGGTCGATCACACCCGCTTTACCGGCGATCTCGGCCCAGACTTGGCGAAGGCGCTTGTCGGAAGCTGGGTCAAAGAAGATTTCAACGGCGTGTATGTGAGCCATCGCTCAGTTTCTCTCCGGAATGCCAAAGTGCTTGCGGATCATGGCCGCGCTTTCCTCGGCTGAGATCTTCCCGTTTTCAATGAGAAGATGGCTCTCCGGAAACGGGAAGCTCCCGCCCGAATTCAGCAGCAATCCCTTTTCAAAGTCTTCCATGTGCGGCGCTTGCTCCAGGTTTTTCGGCTTATGCTTGGCGCGGTTCTCCGTGAACGCCCTTTCTTTCCTGATGGCCATCGGCGCCTGCAGCTCGACAAAACAGACCCGTCCGCCGTGGGACTCGACCACAGCTTTAAGGCGGCGCATGAAGTCCGTGTCGTCCGGACTGTCGAAAGCCCATACAAACGTGTAGACCAGACCCGGCATGGGCGACTTCGCCGCCTCCTCCACAATCCGGAAGCGGAATTCCGTGACCAAGGTGCCGAGGGGCTTAGAGCCAAATTCAAAAATCGGCAGCAAAGGATCGAGGGTCATGTGGTTGTGCAGGAGCTTGAAACCGGTGGCTTCGCAAAGCTTCTGACCCACGGTCATTTTGCCGACCGCCAGGGGGCCAAAGATGACGACGAGATTCATGGCTGGCCCTTTCCTTTCGCTTCCTTCCATTTCACCCCAAAGTTTTCGGACGTTGCCGCATAAAGCACTAGGTCGATCCACTTGCCGCCAATGAAGATGCGCTTGGGGCTGAAGCCTTCTCGGCGCAGGCCCACGGCCCTGGCCAAGGCCTGGGAACGGCGGTTATGCGGGGAAACCCCGGCTTCCACCCGGTGCAGCTTAAGGTCCTTGAAGGCGATATCCAACGCGGCCCGCACTGCTTCCTTGCCGTAACCCTGCCTCCAGTGGCGGTTGAACATGAAATAGCCAATGTAAGCGTTGTGAAAGACGCCCCGGGTGATATCCAGCAAATGGACGTCGCCCACCATGGTCCCGTCCTTCAAGAAAGCTCTCAGGGGGAAACTTCTATCCTCCTTGCGAAGCTTCGCTTCTCCCCGAAGAATTTTGGCGAACTGCTTCCGGTTCAGCTTCTCCGGAGCGGCAGGCTTACGGTCCCAGGCATTTTTGGGCGGCGACAGTCTGGACCAAGCCTCCACCCAAGCCTTGTAGTCGGACGCGCGCAGAGGTCGGACGGTCAGACGGCGGGTTTTACGGACAAGTTTCTGGCTGGCCATCAATGCTCCCGTTTCGAAAACGCGGCCCTAAACGCCTGCGGCGTCAGCCCCGTAATCCTCTTAAACGCCGTGGCGAAATACTGGCTCGAACTGAAGCCCGTAGCCAGCCCCACTTCCGTCACCGGCATGGCCGTCTTTTCCAGGTGGAAACAGGCCTGCCGCACCCGGCGGCGAAGGTAATAGTCGGCGGGACTCAAGCCCAGCTCGGCGGCGAACTGGTGCTTTAGGTGGGACTCGCTCCAGCCCAGCTTTTTGGCCAGGTCCGGCAGCGGCAGGGGGTCAGCCAGGTGGCTTTCCATCAGGCCCACGGCCGCCCCCACCATGGTGGACTGTTTGTGGACCCCGGCGGCATGCCCGTCCCGTTGCACTCGCAGGAGCAGGTCCAGGAGACCCACCCTCGCCTGCAGGGAGCCACCGGGCTTGGCGATGCCATCTAGAATCTGCTCGAAGGCCGCCGCCATGCCAGGCGCCGCGTCAAAACAATGGGATTTCAGCCCGCGCAGGCCCTGCTGAAGTCGGCGGGCCTCGGCGGCGGGCAGGCCCAGGTAGCGGGCATGCCAGGGCGAGAGGCCCAGCCAGTAGAGCTTGCAGGGGTTCAGGTTTCCGTGGCTGCCGCCGTGCTCCTCCCCCGGCTGGACCACAAAAGCCTGGCCGCCGCGGACCTCGTAGCTCTTTTTGCCGGCCCACCACCAGACCACGCCCTTTTCGACGTAGCAGATTTCCATGACGTCATGGTGATGGGCGTGCAGGCCCAGGGCCCCGGCCTTGCGCAGGCTGTCCCGGCCGATAAAGGATAATTCTGGCAGGGCCGCGAAGGGGCGGTTGAAGTCCTGGCGGGGATTGGAAGGCTTGGGGCTGGCTTTGACCATGTTTGAAATTGTGCAGTGCATCCGGCTGAAAGACAAGCCGGGGGCGGATCCCTAATCTAAGGGAGTCAAAGGCACCCCATCCACCGGAGGCAGCAATGAGCACCACGCAGAAGATCGAAGGCCTGGAGGCCGCCCAGCAGGACTTTCTGAAGGCCCAGGGCTACCTGGCCCACCCGGGCTTCGTCCCCATGGACGAAATCCTGCGCTTCCGTGAGATCTACGACAAGATGTTCTCGGGTGGCTACAAGCTCAACGACGCCGACTTTTTCGACCTGGCCACCGAGGCCAAGGCCAAGGACAAGAAGAAGCTCCTGCCCCAGATCATGAACCCGGGCTCCTACGAACCCGCCCTGCGCGAGAGCGCCTACTTCAAGCGGGCCGAAGCCGTGGCCAAGCAGATGCTGGGCCCGGGGGCCAAGTTCGCCTTCGATCACTTCATCGACAAGCCCGTGCTGGAAGGCAAGGAAACCCCCTGGCACCAGGACCAGGGCTACTGGGAAGAGAGCAACTGGGGCAAGGAGTTCGCCGTGAACTTCTGGTGCTCCCTGGACGAGGCCAAGGTGGAAAACGGCTGCATGCAGTTCATCCCCGCTTCCAACAACGGCCCCATCCTTCCCCACACCCCCATCGGCGGCAACGCCAAGATCCACGGCCGCCTTTGCGAAGGTGTCCCCGTGGAAAAGGCCGTGGCCTGCCCCCTGCAGCCTGGCGGCGTCACCGTGCACTGGCACAACACCCTGCACTACGCCGGCCCCAACAGCACCAACAACCGGCGCCGGGCCTACATCATGGTCTTCAACTACATCAAGGAGTAGCGGCCATGAGCCAGACTGCCTGCCTACGGGCCTGCCAGGGATGCCGGAAACCCCTCGGCCTAAGCTGTGCGGCTTCCTCGAACGCCGGCTTTCCCATGGAAGACCAGAAGCTTGGACGGAGCTGCCCGCGCCCTTCCAAGGCGGGCCCCGAAGTCCAAGCGGAGCCGCTTTCAAATCCCGCGGACTCTTCGCTACAATAGGGGCCTGCTCCTTCCCGCCCCGGAGGCCCCATGTCCAAAGACCCTTCCCTGCCGGCCTTGGCCAGCGACTACCTGATCAGCGGCGAACAGCGCGAAAGCTATCTTAAGAACGGCCACATCCTGCTCAAGGGGCTGGCTTCCAAGGCCGAGGTGGCTCCTTACCGCGACGCCATCGCGGCCGCCGTCCAGGCCAATAACAAGGAAACGCGGTCGCTGGAGCAGCGCGACACCTACGGCAAGGCCTTCCTGCAGACCACCAACCTCTGGCAGAAGGATCCCGCCTCCGCCCAGTTTGTGATGGCCCACCGCTTCGCCAAGGTGGCGGCCGACCTGATGGGCGTGGAAAGCGTGCGGCTCTACCACGACCAGGCCCTCTACAAGGAAGCCGGCGGCGGCATCACCCCCTGGCACCAGGACCAGTTCTACTGGCCCCTGGATTCCGAGTTCTGCATCACCATGTGGATGCCCCTGGTGGATTGCAGCGACCAGATGGGCACCATGCGCTTCGCCACCGGCTCGGGCCACGAAGGCTACCTGGGGAACTTTGGCATCACCGACGAGGGCAACCGCCTCTTCAACGAACTGATCGAATCCAAGGGCTTCAAGCTGGCGGGGGGCCAGGCCATGGCCGCGGGCGACGCCACTTTTCACTCCGGCTGGGTCCTGCACGCCGCCAGCCCCAACACCAGTTCTACCCGCCGCGAAGCCATGACCGTCATCTACTTCGCCGACAAATGCCGGGTGGGCTTCCCCAAAAACGAAAACCAGCAGCACGACATGGACGTCTGGCTGCCCGGGGCCAAGCCGGGCGAGTTCGCCGAGACGGCCCTGAACCCGGTGCTCTACAAGCGCTAAGCCAAGCATTCCTTAAAACAAAAAGACCCTGCCCGGCGGGCAGGGTCTTTTTGTTTGTCCTGGGCTTGGAGCTTAAGCCCCCTGGGCCGCCTTGCTCTGGTCCGGCGCTCCCGTGGCCAGCCAGCGGCCGGTCATTCGCAACACTTCCAACTTATGCTCCAGGTTCTGCTTACGCACCGGAACCATGTCCAGGACGTCGAATTCGCAATGCCCCAAAATTCTTTGCATGAGATCGCAGCAATTGATGGAGCCGCCTCCGCCGCCGCCCGCCACGCAGACCCCCATGGCCTTCTTGCCGACGATGCCATTCTTGCCGTTCTCGTGCAGGCCAATCCGGCGCAGGCGGCCTAGGAAGGTCTGCATTACTTCGCTGAGACCGCCCCAGTAAACCGGCGTCACGAAACAGACCATGTCGCTGTTGCGCACCTGATCAACCAAGCCTTCAAAGTCGTCGTCCAGCTTGCAGACGCCCTTGTCCAGGCAATCGCCGAAGCCGTCCTGGCCGCGCTGCACGCAGCCCTGCAGGTTCTTCTCGAGCAGGGTGATGCTTTCCACCTGGGCCCCGCCCGCCACCAGGCCCTCTTGCAGGGCCGCCGCCGCTCGGCCGCTGCGGCCCCGGGGGTCGCGGTTGCCGACCAGGATGAAGACTTTGAGCGCCACTAGGCGGACTTCAGGTTGTATTTGTTGTTGCCGCAGCCGCCCTTGCCCGTGGAGCGCACGTGGGGGGCGGCCAGGTCCACCGTGCCTTTGTAGGCGTAGGGGTCCTTGCCGCAGACCAGGACCACGTCGCGATAATCGGCGGTGGCCATGGACTCGCCCTCCTTGGGCTCGTGCCAGGGCAGCAGGGACTCGGCCGACATGTAATGGTTCACCAGGGAGCGGCGCAGGCCGTTCTCGGTGACGTTGGGCAGGGAGCGGTGCAGCAGGTAGCCGTTGAAGACCACCATGGAACCGGCCTTCACTTCCACGGGAATGGCGTCTTCATCCTTGTAGGGGAACTGGTAGGCCTCCAGGGCGCAGTCGAAGCGCTGGTCGGCATGCCACTTCTGCGGCCAGAGCACGCCCGGCTTGTGCGAACCGGGGATGACCCAGAGGCAGCCGTTCTGCACGGTGGCGTCATCCAGGGCGATCCAGGCGCCGGTCATGGAGCGGTCACGGGTGGGGATGTAGTCCTCGTCCTGGTGCCAGGCCTGGCCGGGCTTGCCGGCCGACTTGATGAAGAGCATGGACTGCATGCATTTGACGTTGGGGCCGATGACCTTGCTCAGGATTTCGACGGTGTTGGGATGGGCCAGGGTGGACTTGAAGATCTCGGAGGCCTTGTGGGGAAAGTGGATGCAGAGGTATTCGGCCAGGACCTCCATGTCCGAGGCGTCCTCGGCGAACTGGATGACCGGCGTCTCGCGGTCCTCGCGGGACCAGACCTTGAAGGAGCCCTGGCGGCAGAGGTCCACGGTCTCCTTCCGCAGTGCCTCGATCTCTTCCTTCGTGTAGGCGTTTTCGGCCACAAAGAAGCCGTTCTCGCGGTAGCTCGACACCTGCTCCGGCGTCATCGTAAAATGGCTTTTATTGATCTGGGTCTGCATCCGAGGCTCCTGGGCTGCTTGGAAGGACCCAATAATGCCTAGTTTCTGGCCTATCCGCCATAGCGCCGCTTGATACGATGATGGATAAAATTGATATCGAGTCCTTCGTCAGCCCCAGCCTGGCCACCTATCCGGCCGGAGCCAGCTTTGGGCCGCGCCAGGGCGGGGATTTCGAGTTTGTGTGGATGCTGCAGGGGCGGGCCCAGGCCCGCATCGATGGGCAAGCGATAGAGCTTGGCGTAGACAGCCTGCTGCTGCGCCGGCCCGGAGCGACGGACTATTACGCCTGGGACCCGGAGCGTCCCAGCGTCCACGGCTACTGCCACTTCAAGGTCCGGGCCTTCCCCAAGGCTTGGCCGCCCCAAAAAGACTGGCCCCTGACGGTCAAGATCCCTGAAAAGGGCCTCCTGCGCTCCCTCTTGGACGCCCTCTTGGACGCCGAAGGCCTGCAGCCCGTACGCCAGGCCGAGGTGCTGCCGCCCCTGCTGGAGGCCTTGCTCAGCGTTTTCGTAGCCGGCGCCGGAGAGGCAGCGGCGGCGCGCAAACTGCCCGTGCCCCTGCAGTTCGCCGTGCAAGCCCTGGACGTCCAAATCTCGGAGAAGCGCTGCAAGCCCCTGCCCTTGAAGGAACTGGCCAAGCGCAGCCACGTGGGGCCGGAGCACCTCTGCCGCCTCTTCGCCAAGCACTTCGGCACGGGGCCCATCCAATACTTCATGAAAAAACGGCTGGAGCAGGCGGCGACGCTTCTAAGGCGCAGTAATTTGACGGTGAAAGAAGTGGCGACGGCCACGGGCTTTGAGGACCCCTATCACTTTTCCAAAGCCTTCACGAAACAGTACAGACTTTCCCCGCTCAAATACCGCCAAAAAGCCTAAGCCCGCAGGCCTAGGGCCGTCGCTCAAGGGTCCGGATCCAGTCGTGCTCCGGTCCCTCCGAGACTCTCAGCGCCTCTTTCAGCCATAACTTTGACTGCAGCGTCATCTTCGGAAGGGCAATTCTCAAGTCCAAGAGATCCTTCTCCCTGGGACCCCGGGCCTTATAGAGAAGGACGAACTGCGGGTTTAAGTAGGGGATCCCATCGTAATAACCCACGAGTTCGGACAGGGGCGCCCGCAGCTTTTCTTCCCGCCTGAAGACCCAGTCCCCGCCTTCGTGTTCATTAAGGAGGATCTCCAGGACCTGCCCCTCTTTTTTCGCATAGGCCTCATGGTTCGGCTTCTCCAGGAATTCACCCGGCTCCCAAGTTTCCACGCGGGAAGGGCTTCCCTTCAACACTTTTTCGAAGGACCAATCTTTCAGGTGTTCCCTCAACGCGCCTTGGTCGTCCCGGAGAAGGCCGACTTCGATGTCAGCGTGCGCGCGGGTCTCCCGCCCGACGAAGAGGTCTACCGCCCATCCGCCACAAACGAACCAGGGGCGTGAAAATCCACGCATGAGCTCGACGACAGTCTGAACTGGATCGAACAAGGCGCCCCCGGGACTAATCTTTGAGTTTCTTGGTATAAAGAAGAGCCGAATTTTTGTATCCAAGGCCTTCATAAAAGCCGCCCGTTCTTGGGCTGGCCAGTGCTGCTACCGTAATGCCTTCGGCCAAAGCCCAGGCCTCGATTCCCGCCATCAGCTCTTTACCCAGTCCGGCCTTGCGCTTGGATTCTTCAACTAGGACGTCCTCTACCCAGCAGACACGCCATTGAGCGTGGGAGGCGTTGTGCTTGAAGGCCAGCAGATATCCGCAGAGCTTGCCGTCCTGCTCGGCCACCAGCAGGCAGGCCTCGGGATCCTTGAGGATCGCGGCCAGGACCGGGTCGAACTTGCCGGGATCCTTTTTGTCCAGGGCGTTCAGGGCCGCGAGGTCATCTAGGCGGGCTTTTCGAATCACGACGAGAGTGCCTTCCGCGCGTCCGCCGGCTTGGTCTTGGGCGCCTGTCCATGGGGCGCTGCCTCATAGACCAGGCTGCGCCCGTTGGCGATCAGGCGCTCTTTCAGTTTCACGCCGTCCACCTCGCAAACCTGGATCCCCTGCTTCAGCGCCATGGCCGAAGCCGTGCCCGCCGCCTGTCCCAAGGAGCAGACCGGGGCCATCACCCGCACGCTGGAATGCACGGCATGGTCCACGCCGATGCAGCGGGCGCCGATGGCCAGGTTGTCCACGTCGGCGGGCAGGAGGCAGCCGAAGGGGATCTCGTACCAGGCCCCCTTGGGCAGGTCGGTGATCTCTGTGCCCGTGCCGTTGGGATTGTGGATGTCGATGGGGTAGGTGACCCGGGCCACGCCATCGGCGAAGCAGGCCGCCCGGGCGTAGTCGGCGCGCGTCAGGTAGGCGCGGCCTTTGATGCGGCGGCTCTCGCGGATGCCGATTTGGGGGGCGATGGAATGGAAGCGGGCGTGCTTGAAGAAGGGCAGCTCGGCCCGCAGGACCTCGACAATCTCCAGCATCTGCTTGCGGCCGATGATCTCGGCTTCGGAGAGTTCGGCGCCGTTGATGGACGAATGCTTGACCACGCGGGTGCTGTTGAAATGCACCACGTCCTTCTCCACCGTGTGGAAGAAGAGCAGGTCCTCGCGGGGGCAGCTGATGCGGCCGTCGGCTTTGCCCTTCTGGTAGGCGGCCTGCAGCAGGGCGTGGTTCTCCCAGAACCAGGTCACCGGGCTCTCGTGATCGGGCAGGTCGGCAGCGTCGAGCTTCAGCTTGAAGCAGAGGGTCATGGGCTGGGCGTGGGGCGTGCCTTCGCCGCCGTACTCGAAGGCGCAGCCGGCCAGGGCGGCCAGGTCCCCGTCGCCCGTGCTGTCCACGTAAGTCTTGGCCTTGGCGGCCGAAAAGCCGCTCTTGGAGTGCAGGACCACGGCGTCGATCTGCCGCTGATTCCGCATCTGGGCGTGGACCAGGCTGTGGTGGTAGAGCAAGCGCACCCCTGCTTCCAGGCAAAGCTGCTCGGCGGCCAGGCGGGCCACAAAGGGGTCGAAGTGCAGCTCGTTGCCCTTGCCGCCCAGGACCTTGATGCGCTCCAGCCATTCGGCGAAAACGCCCGTGTCCAGGCTCTTGCCCCCGAGGTGGTTGGGCATGAAAGGGTTCACCTCGCCCGCCGTGGCCATGCCGCCCAGGAAGCCGTAGTGCTCGGCCAGGAGGACGTCGGCCCCTTCGCGGGCCGCGGCCACCGCCGCCCCGATACCCCCGGGCCCGCCGCCGATGACGATGACGTCGGCTTCATGGCGCAGGGGCAGGCTGGAAGGCAAGTTCACGGGATAGTTTTTTTCCATCGTTTCCTCCTAATCCAGGCGCAGTTCCACGAAACCTATCGCGCAGCTGTGCTCGCCCGTGCCGGCCATCAGCTGATCCCAGTCGGGTGTGCTGTCGAAGCCCGTGTAGAAAAGCGTGTAGCGTCCGCCGCCTTCGTCCACCAAGCCCATGGGCGTGCGCACCTGTTTGCACCAGGCGGGCGGCAGCGTGCAAAGCCGGCCCTGGGGCCATTGCAGGCCGTCGGCCGAAAAGCCCCAGCCGAAACCTTGGGTGGCCACCACCTGGTCGTAGACCACCAGGTAGCCTCCGCCGGGCACGGCTTCGACGATGGGGTTTTCGATGTCGTGGGGCTCGAGTTCCGAAGGGTTCTTAGGATCGCGGACCCAGGGCCCTCCCAAGGCGGGCGCGGACGCCAGGCCCACGCGCCAGTATTCCACGGGCCGGGTTTCGCTGCGGGCTGAACCGTAGAAGGCCATCCAGCGGCCGCCGGCCTTCCAGGGGAAGAAAGAGTCCACGCCCTGCAGGCCCTCCCAAGCCTGGGACTCCTTGCCCGGCTCCATCACCACGCCCAGGTCCTCCCAGGGCCCCCGGATGCCTTCAGGCCCTTTCACACGGGAGCGCACACGGCAGATGCGGCCGTCGTGGTTCACCAGGAATTTTTGCGGAGTATTCGGCAGGGCCTTGTAGGCCACGTGAAAGAGGTTCCAAACGCCTTCGTCGCCGTCCCAGACCGGCAGGGGGGACCAGAGGGCCGCCCGGAGATCCTTGCCCGTCAGGTCGCCGCTGGATTCAGCCACCGTGCCTTCGCGCTTCCAGTGCAGGCGGTCCGGGCTGCTCCAGTGGCCCAGGCGCATCTTCACCCAAATGGGCGCCTCGGCCATTTCGCTCGTAAACAGATGGTAGGTCCCGCCCACTTTGACGACCCGGCCGCCTTCGAAGCCATAGCGGATGCCTTCAGCGCCAAGAGAGCGCTTGCTGAGGACGGGATCGGGATGGACAAGGTGGACGCGGAGGCTGGGAGGCATCTTGAACCAGGCGGGAGACCCAAAAATACTACTTACAATCGCGGACGGGATCACTCACTATTTCCCAAGTTTGCCCCGTTCCACGAACCAAACGCGCCCTTTGCCCGTCTTATTTCCAGCCTTTTTCTCAGGAGTCCTTATGTTCCGTCATGCGGTCCTCGGCCTATTGCTCCTTCCGGGCCTGGCCCAGGCCATCGTCCCCGGCGTCACGGCAGACCCTGCCAATCCCTCCCCCCTGACGGATGGCACGCTCTATCTTCAACTCGGGAGCCTGGCCTCCTTGGGCGGAGAGGACTGGAACGGGCAGCCGGACGTGAAGCCTTATCACAACGCCCGCAAGTACGGCCTGAACCGCAGCAGCCTGGACCGGCATCCCGCTTTATCGGTGGCCCTGGGCTATGAGTCCGTCCGCAGCCCTTTTTTCGTGGAACTTGGCTTCGACGGCGGCTATCTGACTTACGAAAACGCGGTCCTGGCCGGCCCGCTTCTGGTGAACAACACGGTCAGCAGCCAGATTTTCTCGGTCACCCTGGCTCCGGGCTGGCGCTTCCCTTCGCGCTACGGCAGCGTCGCTTTGGGCTGCCGCCTGGGCTGGTCCGAACTGGCGGCCAAGCTGGAATCCGCCACTCCCACGGCCCTGCTGGGCAAGCTGGAACAGCGCAGCGACATCTTCACCTACGAGCCCTTCGTGCGCTTGGACTTCTACCTGCTGGAGTGGCTCCGCTTCGGCCTGGACTTCGGCTACGCGGCCCGCAATTTCTGGCAAATCAGCAACAGCAACGGCAGCGGGGTTTACGCGGGCGCGCCGGCCGTGGAGAAGAACCCTGACGGCACGGACACCAGCGTGGACTTGAGCGGAATGACCAGCAAGATTTTCGTGACGGCGCTGATGTTCTAGGCGGATCCAAAAACAAAAAGCCCGGCTCCCTCACGGGAGCCGGGCTTTTTTATTGCGGGAACTTAGGGGATCAAGCGGATGTCGTCGATGTAGAGGGTGTGCGACGAGTAGGGCGCGCTGTGGTAGAACCAAAACTGAATCGCGTCCTGCGTGTTCAAGATGCTGTCACCCGGATCCGTGGTGCTGAAGCTGCTCAAGGGGTAGGTATAGGTGACGAAAGATCCCGCGGTGTTGGTGAAGGTCACCGAACGGCTCCACTCCTGGCCCTGCCCGCCGTTGCTGGTGCCTTCGTCGAAATAGATGGTCGTGGTGAGGGTGCCGTTGATCTGGATGGAGATTTGAACCTGGGTCATGCCAGCGGGCGTGCCCGGAGGCGTGGTCGCCCCCATGCTCAAACCGTTCCAATGGCCATAGCCGCTGCCGGCGCTCGTCACCAGCTTCCAGCTGCGGCAGCCCGTATGGGCGACGCCGTTGGCCCAGCTCTGAACCATGGGGCTTGGCCCACCCGGCCACCACCAATAGGAGGAAGGGTCGGTTTCAAAATCGAACCACATGTAGGGGTCCGGGGCCAGCGCGCAGGGGCTGGGCGTTGGCGGCGGCGGGAACGAGGTGGAAGCGGTGTTCAACGGGGAAAGGTCCCGGTTGCAGGCGTTGAAAGCCACCAGGGCCAAAAGAAGGCTTAGGACATGCAGTTTGGATTTCATGACCACTCCTGAACAAGCACTCAAGCCCCCGAAGACAGACCTAGGGCGAGGCAAGCGTTCATCTCTATTGTTCTCCAAAGGCCCCCTTTTCGTCCCCATGAAAATCGATATTCTTAAATACTGTTTCGCTATACGGTTTTCTTGAAAATGATGATTTTACAGCCAGAATAGCGGCTGGCTGTCTAATCCTCGTAAAGCTTGTCGCCCCGTTCCAGGCGGATGGCGTTGTCCACGGTCTGGCGCATGGAGCCCGGGGTGGGGGAATGGGCCGCCAGCCAACGGGCCAGCGAGCTTAGGGGACGGGAGGCATGGGCGTCCCCTTGCAAGAGCTCATGGAAGGAAAAAGCCGCCTCCAGCTGCTGCCAGCTGTGGAAGCCGTGGTCTTCACTCCAGGCGGCTTGGGCCAAGGCCTTCTTCACTTGTTCAGGTGCCGTGCCTTGGGTAAGAAGACGCTGAACCAGCCAAGCCGAGCCCTCGATGTCCCGGGCTGCAATGGCCTTGGGCAAGGCCTCCAAGCTCACGGCGCCGGAAGCCGCCGTGTTCTCCTCAGGCAGGGGCGCCCGCGGCAGGTTCAGGAAGCGGGTCAGATAGAGATAGCCATAAAGGTGGAAGGCGTTGCGGGCCAGGGCCGGCGACGGAAAGCGGCGGCTCAGGCGCCAGAAGGCGTTGGCGTGGGTGAAGAGGTGGTGCAGGCTGTCCCAATCGAAGAACTCGTTGCGGGTGTGGAAACGGTGCATGCGCAGGATCGAGGCCGCCGCCAGGCCCTTGGCCACGGCCTCCAGGCCCCAGCCCTGCTCGAACTTCTCCGCCAGGAAGGCCAGGCCGGCCTCCGGCTCGCTGGCGTTCAAGGTCTCGCCCCAGGCCCAAGCGTCGAAGGCTTGCCCCTTGCCCTTCAAGTCGGCGCCTTGGATGCGCGTCTCGGCGGCCGCGATCAGGACGCCCAAATCCGTGGGGTGCTTCCAGGCCATTTCTTCTTCGTGGCGCGTGGAATTGGAGAGGTCGGAGAGCAAAGAACTGAGGAGATCGGGGGCCTTCTCCCAGCCCACCAGGTCCAGCAGCTCAAAGGCCTTGTTGATGAAGTCGAGGATGTGGCCCGTGCCCAGGAAGAGATGCTCGGTGGCGGCCGTCAGCAGCAGTTCCGCCAGATAGTCCGGCTTGGCGCCCGTGGCGGCCGCCGTGCGCAGCACGCGCTCGGCGCCGAAACTTTCGCGGTCCTCCACAAAGCCGGTGAACCACTCTTTCAAGCGGGCGGGCGTCGGCTGCCCCGGGGGCAAGGCCGGGCGGGGGCGCCGGGGGCTGCTGCCCTGGGCTTCGCCGGCGACCATGGAAAGGCCCTGCATCAGCCCCAAGACCCTCTCCTCCAGGCTGAAGGGAATGCTCTTGTCCTCCAGGACCCGGGCTAGGGCCGTAAGGGAGACCAAGCCGGCCGTGAACTGCCCCTGGTAGCGCAGGCTCAAATCCACGGCGCTGCGCAGCAGCTCCTTAGGGGCCTGGCCCTCTTTAAGCAGGCGGTAGGCGGCCTTGCTGCCTTCCAGGGTGGAGGCGACCTGCAAAGCGCAATCGAAGCGGTGCTGGGCGGCGCTTAGGAGGCCCGAACGGTCCAGGCCCTTCAGGTTGGCCAGGACCTGGCCGTCCTCCACCTTGGCCGGGTAAACGGCCACATCGGCTTCCAGGGGCGTGAGGCAGCCGCCGCTCTCCAAGTCAAACTGCCAGCTGTGCCAATGGCAGGTGAGGATGCCCTTGGATACCGTACCCTGGGAGAGGGGAAAGCCCATGTGGGGGCAGCGGTTGTCCACTACGCGAACCTGGTCTTCATGATAGAAAGCCACCACCCCGTGCGCGGCCAAGGATCCCTTGGCCTTCAGGCTTTCAAGACTGCCCAAGCTGACCCACTGCATGCTCCGCCTCCTGATGAAATCCGGCCTTAGTCTAACCCAGGGGCTGGAAACTGGGCCCCCGAAATAAGAAGATGCTTCCCATGACTTACTCTCCCCTGCCCTCCATCGCTCCCCGCCTGGACCTGGCCTTCGACGACGGCTGGCGCTTCCAGCGCGGCCAAGCCTCCGGCTTCCAAAAACTCGGTTTTGACGACCACAGCTGGCGCAAAGTGGACCTGCCCCACGACTGGAGCATTGAGGATCTGCCTGCGGAGGAGCGCCAGCCCCTACTGCCCTTCCAGGCCGGGACCTGGCGTTTCAAGGCGGGCGACCGCAAAGCCTGGCGCAATCCCAAGTTCAACGACAGCGCCTGGAAGCGGGTGCAGGCTCCCCACGATTGGCGTAACCATAAAAAGAAAAAAGAGCGCCCTGCCTGGGGCACTTACCGCCGCGAACTGGTCCTGCCGCCGGAACTGGAAGGCCGGGATTTCTGTCTGGACCTGGGGCTGATCGGCGAAGTGAACGAGGCCTACCTGAACGGCCGCCTGATCGGCCGCACGGGCTCCTTCCCTCCACGCTTCAAGCTGAAGGACTGGTGGCTGCCCTACAGCCAATACCCGGTGAAGGCCGCCTGGCTGAAGGCCCGGGGACCCAATATCCTGGTCTTGCGGGTCTACTCCAAGATGGACGTCATCGGCTGGCACTGCCAAATGGGCCGGGGCGGCCTACTGGGCAATTCACCCGAGGGCGAGGCCAGCGGACCATTTGACGCCCTCTCGGTCAGTTCCTGGGCGACCGGGTACACGGTCGGCGGGCGGGGCTGCTACCGTAAGCAGTTCCAAGCGCCGGCCGCCTGGCGGGGTCGCGAGGTCAGCGTCACTTTTGACGGCATCTACATGGACGCCCAGGTCTTCTGCAACGGGCGCTTGCTGGCGCGGCAGCCCTACGGTTACACCCATTTCACCGTGCCTCTGAAGGGGCTGCGCTACGGCGCTGAGAACGTGCTCAGCGTGCTGGTGCGCAACGACGGCATGAATTCGCGCTGGTACTCGGGCTCCGGCATCTACCGCCATGTGCGCCTGACGGTGACGGACAAGCTTCATATCGCCCGGCACGGGGTCAGCATCACGACTCCCCAGGTGCACGCCCAGCTGGCCACCGTGAAAATTTCCACCGAGCTCAGCCTGCCCGGTGGCCCCCAGCCCCTGCGCCTCATCACCAGCCTCTACGGCCCGGACGGCCGCCGGGTGGCCACGGCCACGGCCGACGTGCTGGCCCACGACGGCGCCCCTATCGAACAAAGCCTGCGGGTGGAGAAACCCGCGCTCTGGTCACCAGAGAGCCCCTCCCTTTACAGCGCCAAAGTGCAGCTGCACGCCCGGGGCCGGAACCTGGACGCCTGGGCCGGCCACTTCGGTATCCGCAGCATCGACTTCAGCGCCCAGGCCGGCTTCCGCCTGAACGGCCAAAAGACCCTCCTCTATGGCGGCTGTGTGCACCACGATCACGGCATCCTGGGCAGCCGCGCTTTCGACGCCGCCGAGGAGCGGCGGGTCCGAGTCATGAAGGCCAACGGCTTCAACGCCATCCGCACCTCGCACAACCCGCCCAGCCAGGCCCTTATCCAGGCTTGCGAGCGCCTGGGGATGCTGGTGATCGACGAATCCTTCGACCAGTGGCGCAACAAGACCAACAGCCACGACTACCACCGTTTCCACAAGCGCTGGTGGAAGAGGGACCTGTCGGCCCTCATCCTGCGCGACCGCAACAGCCCCGCGGTGATTATGTGGTCCATCGGCAACGAGATAGCCAACAAGCTAAAGCCCGCCACGGGCAGGGTCTCCCGCGAGCAGGCCCTCTTCGCCCGGGCCCTGGACCCCAGCCGCCCCGTCACGGAAGCCTTGAACGGCAAGGACCACGAGTGGCTGAGGCTGGACGCCTACAACCGTTCCCACGACGTGCACGGCTACAACTACATGGAGCATTGGTACCGGCGCGACCATGAACGGGTTCCGGAGCGCGTGGTCTACCAGAGCGAGTCCGCCAACCAGAAGATCTTCGAAAGCTGCACGGCCATGCAGGAGCTGCCCCAGGTGACCGGGGACTTTGTGTGGACCGGCTGGGACTATATCGGCGAAGCCAGCATCGGCTGGTTCAGCTTCGACATGCGCCGCCCTCAAAACAAAAAGTGGACCCTGGCCTACTGTGGCGACCTGGACCTGTTGGGCCATGCCCGCCCCCAGAACCTCTACCGCCGGACGGTCTGGGGCAGCGGCCCCAAGCTCTCCATCCTGGTGAAGAGCCCCAGCCCCAGCTTCGGCAAGCGCTGGGTGGGCACCTGGAGCTACGACGACGTGCACCCGCACTGGAATTGGCCCGGCGACGAAGGTAAAAAGCTGCGCGTAGAACTGTACAGCCGTTGTGAAAAAGTGGAGCTTTTCTTGAACGGCCGCCGCATCGGCCGCAAGGAGACGGGCAAAAACACCCGCTACAAAGCCCTCTTCCGGGTGCCCTACCGCCCCGGCACTTTGAGCGCCGTAGGGTATGTCGGCGGCAAGGTGGCGGAGCGCGTGCGCCTGGACACGGCCGGCAAAGCGGCCGCCCTGCGCCTGACGCCGGAGAAGCGCCTGCTCAAGGCCGGCGGCCAGGACCTGGGCTACGTGCACGTGGAAGTGGTGGACGCCCGGGGCCGCCGCGTGCCCCAGGCGACGGACAGGATCCGGGTGGAAGTGAAAGGTGCCGCCAGCCAGGCCGGCTTCGGCACAGCCAACCCCATCAACCTGGAAAGCTTCCAGGACGCCGAACATCCGGCCTTTGAGGGCCGGGCCCTGCTCGTCGTGCGCACGGGCAAGGGCAGCGGCGAGGCCGTCATCCGGGCCGAGGCGCCCGGCCTGAAGCCGGCCCGCCTGCGCCTGCAAGTGCGGCGCTAAGATGGCGGCGCCCCGGCTGCGCCTGGGTGAATTCAGAAAGACCCTGCTCTGGCACGAGCTCGTGCCCGCCGGCCCCCTGCCCACGGCCTGCGACCCGGACGCTTTTTATCCCTACCCCAGCTTTCGTGAAACCAAGTCCCGCCCCGTCCGGAAGTCTTTCCGTTTTGTCTCGCTCGAAAACCGGTTCTTAAGGGCCGAAATCTGTCCGGACCTGGGCGGGCGCCTGCATTCGCTATGCCTGAAGCCCTCGGGCAAAGAAGTGCTTTATGTCCCCAAGAGCCTGCGGGCGGCCCGTATCCTGCCCCGGCAGGCTTTCCTGCCCGGCGGCATTGAAGTCAGCTTCCCTATTTCACACACGCCTTCGCAAATCGAGCCGGTCCTCTTCGCCACCAGGGTCCTTAAAGACAGGGTTTACCTGTGGTGCGGAGAGCGCGAGCCGCATGCCGGGCTGCAGTGGACCCTGGAGTTCTCGCTGGGTCCGGAGGACAGCTTCCTGACCCAGCGGGCCTGCTTCCGCAATCCCACGAAAGAAGCGCAGCCGTGGATGTCCTGGTCCAACGCCGCCTTGCCTTCGAGGCCGGATACCCGGCTTCAGTTTCCCGGCGGACCCGTCCTGCGCCACGACGCCGGCTTGGGCGTCATCGACTGGAAACGCCAGGGGCCGCGCCGGGAAAAAGACATCGCCCGCATGAGCGGCTACTTCTGGCAGGAACCCAGCTTCCACGCCTTCGGCGCCTACACGCCCAGCCTGGGCTGCGGCCTCTACCATGTGGCCGATCCGAAGCGCTGCCCCGGCATCAAGCTCTGGTCCTATGGCCGCCGCGACCGGGCCTGGGCCGGAGCGGCGCCCTACCTGGAGATCCAGGCCGGACCCCTGCGGGACCAGTCCCAAAAGACCTTGCTGGCGCCGGGGGAAGAACGCTGCCATACCGAGTTCTGGATCCCCAGCGCGCGGACCCTGGACCCCGCCAAGCTGCGCCTGCCCCAGCCAAGCTTGCTGCCGGCGGCAGAGCTTCCAGCTTTCGGCTGGGCACGGCCCGCCGAAAGCGGCCTCTGGGAAAGCCTCCTGGGGGCCTGGCGCGCCAAAAAGCCGCAAAGGCTGCCGAAGCCTCCCTCCGCCTCCAGCCTGCGCTGGGCCCCCAGCGGCCAGCCCCACTTGGGCCAGGCCCTGGCTTGGGCAGCCGCTCGCGACCCCCGTCACGCCAGCCGCTGGCGCCTGCAGCAGGGCGCCTGGCAGGCGGGCCGCGGCGATCTCCGCGCGGCCCTGCAAAGCCTGGCGCGCAGCCAGGGAAAG
>JADMIO010549083.1_pt1 | contig 20373 bp, 19 predicted proteins | sample 8958161 | NCBI WGS metagenome assembly JADMIO01 (sample SAMN16585339, study PRJNA669376) | soil metagenome | isolation source: Crop rotation soil | place: USA: Cullars Rotation, Alabama | collected 2011 | reverse complement strand
GTCCGGTCGGGCTCCGAGACGTTGCAGGCCGAGCTCGTCCCCCAGGTCCTGGCCGGCGAGCTGCTGCTGGCGCCGGCGCTAGGCGAGCCCGGCTCGGCCGTGCCGCGCACCCCCGCCACGACCTACGACGGCACGGGCGTGACCGGCACCAAGATCGGCGTGCCGGTGCTCGAGAGCAGGACGCTCCTGCTCGTGTCAGCAGGCTCGACCGTGGTGCTGGTCGATCCCGACGGACCCGGGATCAGCCGGGTCGACACCTGGACCTCCCGCGGCACGACCGAGGCGACGTACGTGTTCACGTCCGCACCGGTGATCGGGGAGCTCGACGCCGCCGTGGTGCGCAGCCACGCGATCGCCGGCCTGGCTGCGCTCGGCGCCGGACTGGTCGAGGGAGCCCGTGACCTGACGGCCGGGTATGTCCGGGATCGCCGCCAGTTCGGGCGCGCGCTGGCTGAGTTCCAGGCTGTCGCCCAGCAGATCGCCGACGTCCACATCGCGTCGCGGACATTCACCCTGACCGCCGGTGAGCTCAGTCGCCGGCTCGACGCGGGCGATCCGGCCGATGACGACCTGGCGATCGCGGCGCACTGGTTCGCCGACCGGGCGCCGGCGGTGCTGCAGATCTGCCAGCACCTGCACGGCGGGATGGGCGTCGACATCACCTACCCGCTCAACCGCTACTTCTCCGGCGTACGCGACACGGCTCGCCACCTCGGCGGGCCGGCCGCGCTTGCTGACGTGCCGGTCACCGAGACGACGGGCAAGAACGCCGAGCTGACCGCGCAGGAGCGGGACTTCAAGCAGCAGGCCCGCACGTATCTCTCGGGGCTCGTCACCGACGCCGACCGCGACGAGATGCGCACCGATCGGCACGGTCCGGCGTATCACCGCATCATCAAGCAGATGGGCGCCGACGGCTGGATGGGCGTCGGCTGGCCCCAGGAGTACGGCGGGCAGGGCCGCGGTGTCATCGAGCAGCAGGTGTTCGTCAACGAGGCAGCGCGGGCTGACGTGCACCTGCCGTCGGTGACGCTGCAGACCGTCGGCCCCACACTGCAGGCGTACGGCACCCAGAAGCAGAAGGACATGTTCCTCGCCGACATCATCAACGGCGACGTGCACTTCGCGATCGGCTACAGCGAGCCCGACGCCGGCACCGACCTGGCGTCGATGCGCACGACCGCCCGGCGCGACGGCGACCACTACGTCGTCAACGGCCAGAAGATGTGGACGACCGGCGGCCACGCAGCCGACTACGTATGGCTGGCCGTGCGCACTGATCCTGATGCGCCTCCGCATCGCGGGATCTCGGTGCTGATCGTCGACACCCGCGACCCCGGCTACTCGTCGACGCCGATCGTGACGAGCGACAACTCGCACCACACCAACGCGACGTACTACAACGACGTACGCGTGCCGGTCGACATGCTCGTCGGCGAGGAGAACCGCGGCTGGCAGCTCATCACGACGCAGCTCAACCACGAGCGCGTGATGCTCGGTCCGGCCGGGCGCATCGAGGGGCTCCGCGACCTCGTACGCGCGTGGGCCGAGGACCGGCAGACGCCCGACGGAACGCCGCTGCTCGAGGTCCCGTGGGTGCGTGACGTGCTGGCACGGGCGACCGCGTCGTTCCGGGTCAACGAGCTGCTCAACTGGGCCGTCGCCCGCGGAGCATCGTCGGACCGGGCGACCGTTGCCGAGGCCTCGACGTCCAAGGTGTTCGCCAGCGACGAGGTGCAGCGCCTCGGGCTGGCCTTGGCGGATGTCGTCACGACGTACGGCGATCCAGCCGATCCTGCGACGGCTCGGTTGGGGGAGTACCTCGACGCGACGAGCAAGCGCAACCTCGTGCTGAGCTTCGGCGGCGGCGTCAACGAGGTGCAGCGCGAGCTGATCGCGATGTTCGGCCTCGACCTGCCGAGGGTGCCGCGATGACGATGACCGAGGAGGAGATCCTCAAGCGGGTCGAGAAGATCAAGGCTCGCGGCAACAGCCCGGCCCGCGAGGCGCCGGACCCCGTGAACGTACCGATGATCCGGCACTGGGCCGAGGCGATCGGCGACAGCAACCCGCGCTGGGCCCCGGGCCCCGACACCGAGGCGCCGCCGGCGATGGCGCAGGTGTGGACGATGTACGGGCTCAACCCCGAGCGCATGCCCGGTGACCCGCTGCCCGACACCATGAGCATCTTCGACGAGGCGGGATTCACCTCGGTGCTCGGCACCAACTGCGACCAGACGTATGCCCGCACGCTCAAGCCCGGCGAGGTCCCGCGGATCAGCACGCGGCTCGCCGAGGTCGTCGGACCCAAGAAGACCGGCGTGGGCGAGGGCTGGTTCATCACGACGCAGAGCACGTGGACGGTCGGCGACGAGGAGGTCGCGACCATGCGGTTCCGCGTCCTCAAGTTCAAGCCCGGGACGGGCCGCCCCGCCGTCGACAAGTCGAAGTCGTCGCGACCGATGATCAACCGCGACACGTCGTTCTTCTGGGACGGCACCGCTGCCGGTGAGCTGCGCATCCAGAAGTGCAACGCCTGCGGCCAGCTGCGCCACCCGCCCGGCCCGGTGTGCCCGTCGTGCCACGCGATGGATCGCGGGTATGTCGTGGCGTCCGGCCGCGGCAAGGTGCACTCGTTCCTGGTGCACCACGCGCCGGTCATACCGGGCAAGCAGCTGCCTCTGACGCTCGCGCTCGTGGATCTCGACGAGGGCGTCCGGATGGTCGGCGAGGTCAGCGGCGAGGTCACGATCGGCGATGCCGTCGAGGTGTGGTTCGACCCGATCGACGACGACGTCACGCTGGCGAAGTGGCGGCCGGCCGGCACGGCGGACCCCGAACCGGAGCCCGAACGGCCGTCGGATCTTCCGATCTGGGAGCTGCCGATCACGCCGACCCTGGTGGTGTCGACGGCGTTGGCGACACGCGACTTCCAGGACGTGCACCACGACCGTGACCGGTCGATCGGGCACGGCAGCAAGGACATCTTCATCAACATCCTGAGCACGACCGGCCTGGTCCAGCGCTACGTCACCGACTGGGCCGGACCCCAGACGCGGGTGCTGTCGTGCGCGCTGAGGCTTGGCGCGCCGGCGCATCCGTACGACACGCTGCGCTTCACCGGCACCATCGTCTCGGAGCAGGACGGCGTGACCACGCTCGACGTCACCGCCACGGTCTCGATCGGCATGCATGCCAACGCCCGTCTGGAGATCCGCCGATGAGCGGGTTCCGTGGTGCGGCATCGATCGCCGGGATCGGCGCGACCGAGTTCTCCAAGGAGTCCGGTCGCTCTGAGCTGCAGCTGTCGGCCGAGGCCACCCTGGCGGCGATCGCGGACGCGGGGCTGGAGGCGTCGGACGTCGACGGCCTCGTCACGTTCACGATGGACTCGACCTCGGAGATCGCGCTGGCCCGCGAGCTCGGCATGGGTGACCTGCGGTTCTTCAGCCGGATCAACTACGGCGGCGGAGCAGCGTGCGCCACGGTGCAGCAGGCGGCGATGGCGGTCGCCACCGGCATGGCTGATGTCGTCGTGGCCTATCGCGGCTTCAACGAGCGGTCCGGGCAGCGCTTCGGCCAGGTGCAGAAGTGGGCGGCCGAGCAGGTCAACACCAACGGGCTCGACAACGCATGGTCATACCCGCACGGCCTGTCGACACCGGCGGCCACGGTCGCGATGCAGGCCCGTCGCTACATGCACGAGTACGGCGCGACGTCTGCCGACTTCGGCCGCGTCGCGGTGGCCGACCGGCGCCACGCGGCGACCAATCCTGCCGCGTTCTTCTACGACAAGCCGATCACGATCGAGGATCATCAGGCCTCGCGGATGATCGCCGATCCGCTGCGCCTGCTGGACTGCTGCCAGGAGAGTGACGGGGCGGTCGCGATCGTGGTCACCTCGACCGAGCGGGCGCGCGACCTCCGGGCCGGTGCGGTGCCGATCGTCGCGGCGGCCCAGGGCAGCGCCGCCGACCAGTTCGTCATGACGTCCTACTACCGCGACGACATCGGCATCCCGGAGATCGGCGTCGTCGGGCGCGACCTGTGGCGGCAGTCCGGCCTGTCGCCGGACGACATCGAGACCGCGGTGCTCTACGACCACTTCACCCCGTACGTCCTGATGCAGCTCGAGGAGCTCGGCTTCTGCGGCCGGGGTGAGGCCAAGGACTTCATCGCCGACGGGGCGATCGAGCTCGGTGGCCGACTGCCGCTCAACACGCACGGCGGCCAGCTCGGCGAGGCCTACATCCACGGCATGAACGGCATCGCCGAGGCGGTGCGCCAGCTCCGCGGGACGTCGGTCAACCAGGTCGACGGCGCTGCGCACGTGCTGGTCACCGCCGGGACCGGCGTGCCGACCTCGGGCCTCATCCTCGGCGTCTGAGTCAGTACGGTCGCGCCCGGGCTGCCTTGGCGTTCCGTGATCTGGCGCGGTGAACCAGGATCGCCCCGATCGCGGTGCCGACGGAGACCAGGAGCCCGACGCCCGCAGCCACGGAGAACCCGATGGTCATGATCCGGTCCTCATTGCTGCCTTCGGGCAGCACGTAGGTGACGTCATCGGGGTCGTAGACGATCGCGATCTCCTCGTCGACTGCCGGAACGTCGGACGACCACCACAGCACCTCAGCGGTGACCTGCTGACCACTGCTGGTGGTGAAGTCCAGCGTGACGTCGTCGTCGCTGTCGACGTGGGTGACCACCGCAGTCGTCGTCACGCCCTCGGTCGCCATGTGATGGCTGATCCAGAAGCCGTATCCGGCCATGGCGCCACATGCCAGGGTGCCGATCAGGCTGATGCCGGCGATGATCCACTGGGCCACCGCCCATCCGACGGACGGACCGGGTTCAGGCACCCGGTACTGGGCCGGGTACGGGTTCCAGTGCGGAGGGGACGGAGGCACCGGAGGCGGCAGCGACGAGCTCATGCGTCCATGGTCGCGTAGTCGGGGGTTCGCTGTGGTCAGTTCCGTGCAGCGAGGACGGCGAACCAGCCGCTGTCGGCGTCGTCGTTGTCGTCGGCCTGGTCGGTCCACTCGGGTGTGAGTCCGGCCTGCTGCAACGCTGCGAGGAACTCGTCCCTGGAGCGGAGCGCCCGATAGTAGGGACTGCCGGAGTCCCCGATCTCCCAGCCGGCGCTGTGGCCGAGAGGGATGGAGACCAGGAAGCGACCGCCTGGTCGCAGTGCAGCGGCAACCTTCGCCAGCACGGCAGGCAGGTCGTCCGGCTCGACGTGCTGCAGGACGTGGAGGCTGACGACGGCATCGTAGGGGCCGCCGAGGTCGTCGTTGATCGCGTCGAGCCGCTCGACCTGCTTGCCCCGACCGCGCTGGAAGGTGATGAACGCCTGGGTGACGTCGGTGCGGCGGACGGTCAACCCGGCCGCCTCGAGCGTGTCGGCGTCCCAGCCGGGACCGGACCCGATCTCCAGCACGTGGGCGGCCGGCTTCGTCTCAGCGAGACGCGCGAGCGCTCCGGACAGGACTCCGGAACCGGCCGTCTCGCGGGCGTAGTCCTCGGCGATCTGCTCGTAGGACTCGACCGTGCGGGCGTTCGCCGACCCGTCGTCGGGGACGAATGGCTGCTCCATGGACCGAGCCTAGTGATCGCATGCCCGCCGGCGACCGGCTAGCTGCGCGTCACGAAGCAGTCGGCCAGCGCCGGCCGTTGGTCGTCGCCCACCGTCACGGTCACCGCGATGCCCTCGGGCTCGTCCCAAGCGCTGATCGACAGGGTCTCGCCGGGGAACACGACTCCGGCGAACCGTGCGCCGAAGCCGCCGACCGCACCGGCGTCGCCGTCGAGCACCAGGTCGATGACCTCGCGAAGCGCGATGCCGTACGTGCACAGGCCGTGCAAGATCGGCGCCGGGAAGCCTGCGGCCTTGGCGAACGCCGGGTCCGAGTGCAGGGGATTGCGGTCACCGCAGAGCCGATAGAGCAGAGCCTGCTGCGGCGTCACGGTGTAGGCCGTCGAGGCGTCCGGCGAGCGGTCCGGCACGACGACGGCGTTGCTCGTGCCGCGGTCGCCGCCCCAACCGCCCTCGCCCTTGACGAAGATCGACGACCGTACGCGCCACAGCTCGGCGCCGTCCGGATCGGTGGCGACGCCTTCCTGCCAGATGACGGCGGCCTTGCCCTTGTCCCAGACATCGGTGATGCGGGTCGTCAGGCGGGCCGAGCCGGACGTTGGCAGCGGACCGTTGACGTGCACCTCCTGGGCGCCGTGCACGACCTGGGCGAGGTTGATGTCGCACCCGGGCAGCTCGAGCGAGGGGGGATCGGTCTCGTGGAACGTCGGCGCCACGACGGCAAAGCTCGGCAGCACCTGCAGAGCGTCGTCGTCGAGCGTCCACCGCAGCGCGTCGGCCGAGACGTTGTCGCCGAGACGCGAGCCGGCGCCGACGGCGAGCTGGTAGAGCAACACGTCGCTGCTCGTCCACGCGAACTCGCGCGTGCCGACCTCGGCGCCGACGGCGACGTCGGGATCGATCGGCATCAGCCGGCGGCCTTCGACTGTGCGATGTCCTCGGCGGCGAGGTAGCCGAACGTCATCGCCGGGCCGATCGTGGCGCCGGGCCCGGCGTACGTGTGGCCCATGACCGCCGACGAGCAGTTGCCGGCGGCATACAACCCCTCGATCACCGACCCGTCGGGCCGCAGCGCGCGAGCCCGTTCGTCTGTCACGATCCCGCCCTTGGTGCCAAGGTCACCCGGGACGATCTTGACGGCGTAGAAGGGTCCGCGATCGATGCGGTGCAGCGACGGGTTGGGCTTGACCCGCGGGTCGGCGTAGTAGCGGTCGTACGCACTGTCACCGCGGTGGAAGTCCTCGTCATTGCCGGACTCGGCGAAGCCGTTGAACCGCTGCACGGTCTCCTCGAGCGCCTCGGCCGGCACGTCGATCTCGGCGGCGAGCTTGCTGAGCGAGTCCGCCTTGCGCACGGTGCCGAACTTGTACCAACGCCCGGGGAACGGCTGCCGCGGTGACAGGCCGGCGAAGAGGTAGCGGTTGCGATAGCGCTGATCCATGACGAGCCAGGCCGGCACGTGCGAGACGCCGGTGGCCTCGCCTTCGTAGATCGCGTGCGTCGCCTCGACGTACGGCAGCGCCTCGTTCATGAACCGCTTGCCGGCGGAGTTGACGATGATCGAGCCGGGGAGGTTGCGCTCGGCGAGACAGAACCACGGGCCGGACGGCAGCGGGATCGTCGGGCCCCACCACGCGTCGTCCATGAGGTCGGTGGCGGCGCCGATCGCGACGCCGGCCTCGATGCCGGCGCCGGTGTTGCTGGGCGCCGCGGTGCTCCAGCCCGCGTCGGTGGGGGTGGGCAGGTACTTCTCGCGCAGCGCCTCGCTCTTCTCGAAACCGCCGGACCCGAGGATCACGCCGCGGCGGGCCCGGATCACGATCTCCTTGCCGTCCTGCTCTGCGCGTACGCCGACCACGCGGCCGCCCTCGATGACCAACCCGGTCAGCGGGGTCTGGTAGTGGACCGGCACGCCGGCATCCATGAGTGCCTTGCGCAGGCTGATCGTCAGGGCGTTGCCCATGGCATACATCCGGCGGCCCCGGAGCGAGCTCACCATGCGCTTGAACATCACCCGCATCATCGTCAGAGGTCCGCGGATGGTGCGGAGCCCGAGGCTGATCTTGCGGAAGTCGGCCTGCGTCACGATCAGGTTGGCCGGCGCCTTGGCGTACGGCGGGTGCAGCCGGTCGAGCTCGGCGCCGAGGATGCGACCGTCCATCGGGATGGGCTCGACGCTGCGCCCGCGGGGTCGGCCGCCGGGCTGCTCGGGCAGGTAGTCGGAGTACTCCGGCACCCACGTGAAGCGCACCGGCGTCTTGTCGAGGAGGAAGTCCATGACCTCGGGGCCGCGCTCGAGGAACGTGTCGCGGCGCTCCTGGGGGACCACGTCGCCGACGATCGCCTCGAGGTAGCGACGGGACTGCTCGGCGTCGTCGGGGTCGACCTGTCCCGCGGCACGGAGCGCACGGTTGCCCGGGATCCACACGCCGCCGCCGGACCGCGCCGTCGACCCGCCGAAATAGGCGCTCTTCTCGATCAGGACGGTCTCGAGGCCGTGCTGCGCAGCGGCGAGAGCGGCCGTCATTCCGGCGCCTCCGGCACCGACGACGACGACGTCATACGTCTCTTGCATGGGACCTCCGTCGGGGTGAACTACCGCAAAACTGTAACAGGTTCTAGTATGACGTTGTGTCCTCCACCAAGGCTGATCCTGCCGCCATCGCCGCGGCCACCGAGCGGCTCGCGCAGGCTCTGGAGACCCGAGTGCCGTGCGCGGCGGTGCGCGACCTGATCGGCACCGACGACCTCCCTGCGGCGTACGCCGTGCAGCAGGGCCTCGTGCAGAAGCGGCTGGCGGCCGGTGTGACCGTCGTGGGACGCAAGATCGGCGCCACGTCCGAGGCGGTCCAGAAGCAGCTCGGCGTGGACCAGCCCGACTTCGGCTACCTGCTCAGCGACATGGACGTCAGCCACGGCACCGACGGCACCCCGATCTCGATGCGGACCCTCCTGCAGCCCCGGGTGGAGGCCGAGGTCGCGTTCCGGCTGGCCCGTGACATCGACGTGCCCGAGGAACAGATCACGATCGACCTGGTCCGCGAGGCCGTCGACGTGGCGCTGCCGGCACTGGAGGTCGTCGACTCCCGTATCGACGGCTGGGACATCGGGTTCACCGACACGGTCGCCGACAACGCATCGAGCGGCCTCTACGTCATCGGTGACGAGGGCCTCCCGCTGACCAAGATCGAGCCGCGCGACGTCGTGATGAGCCTGACCATCAACGGCGAGGAGCGTTCGGCCGGCACCGGCGCCGCCTGCCTCGGTGACCCGCTCGAGGCACTGCGATGGCTCGCCGTCCAGGCCGCGCGCTTCGGGGATCCGCTGCGCGCGGGCCACCTGATCCTGTCCGGGGCCCTCGGCCCCTTCGTGCCGTTCGCCGCGGGTGACCGCGTGACGGCTTCCATCAGCGGGTTCGCGCCCCTGACCGTCTCCTTCGAGGAGTGAGAATGAGCAACAAAGTCACCGCGGCCATCGTCGGACCCGGCAACATCGGCACCGATCTGCTCTACAAGCTGCTGCGCAGCGACCTGATCGAGCCACGCTGGATGATCGGCGTCGACCCGGCGTCGGAGGGGCTCGAGCTGGCCCGCCAGCGCGGCGTCGAGGCGTCGCACGAAGGGGTCGACTGGCTGCTCAAGCAGGACGAGCTCCCTCAGCTGATCTTCGAGGCCACCTCGGCGTACGTCCACCGGGAGTACGCGCCGCGCTACGCCGAGGCCGGCATCCGCGCGATCGACCTGACCCCGGCCGCGGTCGGCCCCGCGGTCATCCCGCCGGTCAACGGCGAGGAACACCTCACCGCCGACAACGTCAACATGATCACGTGCGGCGGGCAGGCCACGATCCCCATGGTCTACGCCGTCTCGCGCGTGACCCCGGTGCCGTACGCCGAGATCGTCGCATCGGTCTCCAGCGCCTCCGCCGGTCCCGGCACGCGCGCCAATATCGATGAGTTCACCCGCACGACGAGCGCGGGCGTGGAGACGATCGGCGGCGCCGAGCGCGGCAAGGCGATCATCATCCTCAATCCCGCCGAGCCGCCGATGATCATGCGCGACACGATCTTCTGCGGTGTCAGCGCCGACGCCGACCGTGACGCCATCGCCGAGTCGGTCGTCCGCATGGCCCAGCAGGTGCAGGAGTACGTCCCGGGCTATCGGTTGCTCCAGGACCCGCAGTTCGACGACGCCACCGAAGCGACGATGGGCCTCACCAAGGTCAGCATCTTCGTCGAGGTCGAAGGCGCCGGCGACTACCTGCCGCCGTACGCCGGCAACCTCGACATCATGACCGCCGCCGCGACGCGGGTTGGCGAGTCGATCGCGAAGGAGATCACACGATGACCGCTGCTCCTGTCTCCGGCGTCGACGCCTCCGTCGACACCCTCGCCCGTACGTGGTCGCAGACCGACAGCGCCAGCGGCCTCGACCTCCGCCTCACGGACACCTGTCTGCGCGACGGCTCGCACCACAAGCGCCACCAGTTCGTGCCGCAGGAGGTACGCGACATCGTCGGCGCGCTCGACGCGGCCGGCATTCCCGTCATCGAGGTGACGCACGGCGACGGCCTCGGCGGATCGTCGTTCAACTACGGCTTCTCCAAGACGCCCGAGCAGGAGCTCATCAAGCTCGCCGCCGAGACCGCGACGCGTGCTCGCATCGCGTTCCTGATGCTCCCCGGCGTCGGCACCAAGGACGACATCCGTGCCGCCCAGGACAACGGCGGACAGATCTGCCGCATCGCCACGCACTGCACCGAGGCCGACACGTCCGGGCAGCACTTCGGTCTCGCCCGCGAGCTCGGCCTCGAGACCGTCGGCTTCCTGATGATGAGCCACACCCAGTCGCCCGAGACGCTGGCCAAGCAGGCCCGCATCATGGTCGACGCGGGTTGCCAGTGCGTGTACGTCGTCGACTCGGCGGGTGCGCTGGTCATGGAGGGCGTCGCCGATCGGGTGTCGGCGCTGGTCGCCGAGATCGGGCACGAGGCGACGATCGGCTTCCACGGCCACGAGAACCTCGGGCTCGGCGTCGCGAACACCGTGATCGCCGCTCGTGCGGGTGCTACCCAGATCGACGGGTCCGTCCGCCGCTTCGGCGCCGGTGCCGGCAACACGCCCCTCGAGGCGTTCATCGGCGTCGCCGACAAGCTCGGCTGGAAGACCGGCGTCGACTTCCTGCAGATCGTCGATGCCGCCGAGGATGTCGTGCGCCCGGCGATGCCGGAGGAGTGCACGCTCAACCGGATGACCCTGATGATGGGCTATGCCGGCGTCTACTCCTCGTTCCTCAAGCACGCCGGCAACGCCGCCGAGCGCTACGACGTCTCGGGCGCCAAGATCCTGCTCGAGGCCGGCCGCCGCAAGCTCATCGGCGGCCAGGAAGACCAGCTGATCGACATCGCCCTGATGCTCAAGGCGGAGGGCAGCGCCTAGACGCTGGACCATGCCTCAAGATCAGGCTTGACCTTGACGCAGCGTCAACCCTGCACACTCTCGTCGTGGCCACCTGCTGCCACCTGACGAGAGGCACGAACACATGACAGACCACGGGCACGAGCCCGCCATCAGAGTCCAGGAGCTGGAGAAGTCCTTCAAGGACGTGGCCGTCCTGCGCGGCGTCGATCTCGAGATCGCCCGAGGCAGCATCTTCGCCCTGCTCGGCTCGAACGGCTCGGGCAAGACCACCACCGTCAAGATCTTGTCGACGCTGCTCAAGGCCGACGCCGGATCTGCCACGGTCAACGGGTACGACCTCGCCACCCAGCCCGGGGAGGTGCGGGAGTCCATCAGCCTGACCGGCCAGTTCGCCGCCGTCGACGAGATCCTCACCGGGCGGGAGAACCTGGTCCTGATGGCGAGGCTCCGTCACCAGCAGGACCCGCGGGGAATCGCGGACGACCTGCTCGACCGCTTCTCGCTCACCGAGGCAGGTGGCCGCAAGGTCGCGAACTACTCCGGCGGCATGCGGCGGCGTCTCGACATCGCCATGAGCCTGATCGGCAACCCGCCGATCATCTTCCTCGACGAGCCGACGACGGGCCTCGACCCGCAGTCGCGCCTCGAGGTCTGGAGCACGATCAAGGGCCTCGCGGCCGGCGGCACGACGGTGCTGCTCACGACGCAGTACCTCGACGAGGCGGAGCAGCTCGCCGACCGGATCGCGATCCTGCACGAGGGCACGATCATCGTCGACGGCACGCTCGCCGAGCTCAAGCAGCTCTACCCGCCCGCGGAGGTCGAGTACGTCGAGAAGCAGCCGTCCCTCGAGGACATCTTCCTTGCCATCACCAGCACCCAGACCGCGGCCAGCAGCGCCGAGAAGAACTGAGGACCACCATGACCAGACACTCCTTTGCCGACGTCGCCACCCTGCTCGGCAGGTCCCTGCGCCACATCGGCCGCAGCCCCGACACCATCATCACGACAGCGATCACGCCGATCGCGATGATGCTCCTGTTCGTCTACGTCCTCGGCGGGGCGATCGAGACCGGCGGACAGGGCAAGTACGTCGACTACCTGCTCCCCGGCATCCTGCTCATCACCATCGCATCGGGCATCGCCTACACGGCGTACCGGATCTTCCTGGACATGCAGGGCGGCCTCTTCGAGCGGTTCCAGTCGATGCCGATCGCGCGTTCGGCGGTCCTGTGGGCGCACGTGCTGACCTCGGTCGTCGCCAACCTGATCTCGCTCGTCGTCGTGATCGTGGTCGCCCTGATCATGGGCTTCCGGTCGGGGGCGAGCGTGCTGGACTGGCTCGCGGTCGCGGGCATCCTGCTCCTGTTCACCTTGGGCCTGACGTGGCTCGCGGTGGTCCCGGGGCTGACCGCGAGCTCGGTGGAGGGTGCGAGCGCGTTCTCCTACCCGCTGATCTTCCTGCCGTTCATCAGCTCGGCGTTCGTGCCCACCGACTCGATGCCGGGACCCGTGCGGGCGTTCGCCGAGCACCAGCCGGTGACGTCGGTGGTCAACGCGATCCGTGGTCTGCTGGAGAACCAGCCGCTGGGTGATGACCTGTGGATCGCGCTCGCCTGGTGCCTCGGACTCATCGCCGTCGCGTACGCGTTCGCGATGTCGGTCTACCGCAGCAAGATCGCATGACGATCGATGGCAGGCTGAGGTCATGCTGACGATCGGGCAACTGGCCACGTACGCCGGCGTGACGATTCGGGCGGTGCGGCACTACCACCAGGTCGGGCTCATGCCCGAGCCGGAGCGCGACGCCTCGGGCTATCGGACGTACGACGCCGACGCCGTGGTCCGACTCATCCGGATCCGCACGCTGGCCGAAGCGGGTGTCCCCCTGGCGCGGGTGCAGGCGCTGCTCGACGCCGACGCCCACACGTTCGCCGAGGCGACGGCCGTCATCGACCGTGACCTTCGCTCACAGGTCCGCGAGCTCCAGGAGCACCGCCGGCGCATCGCCCAGCTGGCCTCGGGCGATTCGTTGGCGGTGCCCGACGAGGTGGCCGACTACCTCGACCGGGTCCGCGCCATCGGGACACCGGAGGAGCTGATCGCTGCCGAGCGTGATGCGTGGATCCTGGTCGCGGCTCGCTACCCGGACCAGATCGCCGCCTTCATGGAGGACAAGGTTCGTCAGCTCGAGGACCCCAGGGTCGTCCGGTTCTACCAGCTCATCAGCACGATGTTGTCCGGCAGCGAGGGCGAGCACGAGCGTCTCGTGCATGAGATGGCCGACCTGCTCGCGGAGCTGTTCGAGGAAGCCGCCGCCAGTGGTCAGCTCGAGCAGCAGGACCTGAACATGGACGACAGCGCGTTCGTGCAGCTGCTCGACTCGATGGCGGAGGAGCACCCCATGGTCGTCCAGCTCCAGAAGCTGCTCGCCGAGCGCGGCTGGACCGGCTGGACCAAGATCGAACGCGCCTGATCGGTCAGATCACTTGCCGATCAGCGGCTGAAACGTTGCTGGAACTCGCCGTACGAGATGGCACCGTCGGCGAACGAGAAGGTGCCGTGCTCGAGCATCTCGCGTCCGGCCCTCTCGACCAGGCTGAGCGCCGCTCGGGTCAACGTGCCGCCGACGCTGATCCTGGCCACGCCGAGATCGCGCAGCGTGGCAGCATCGAGGACCGGCTCGACGAGGCCGGCGACGACGTTCACCGGGGCATCGATCTCGGCGGTCAGCCTGCCGATCTCGTCGGCCGCGCTGACGCCCGGAACGAAGATGCAGTCGGCGCCCGCAGCGACGTACTGCTCAGCCCGTCGCAGCGTCTCGGCGTACGCGTCAGGGTGGCCGACCATGTACGTGTCGGTGCGCGCGTTGAGCACGAAGGTGCCCGCCGGTGCGCTGCTGCGCGCTGCCTCGACCCGCTCGCGACCTGCTTCGATCGGCAGCAGCTCGCCCGGAGTCACCGCGTCCTCGAGGTTGCCGCCGACGACACCGAGAGCAGCGGCCTTCGTGACGGTGTCGGCCACATGATCGGCGGTGGCCCCATAGCCGGACTCCAGGTCGGCGGTCACCGGGCAGTCCACGGCATCGACGATCAGTCCGATGCAGTCGAGCATCTCCGCGCCCGACATGTGTGCGTCAGCCAGGCCGCGACTGAACGCGATGCCGGCACTGGTGGTGGCGATCGCCGCGAACCCGACCTGCTCGAGGATCCGTGCCGACCCGCCGTCCCAGGCGTTCGGCAGCACGAACCCCGCCCCACGTTGGTGCATGTCGAGGAAGGCTGCCGCGCGATCGTCTGTCATGCCCGTCAGTCTCGCAGGACTTCACCCCGGGGGCGTAGCCCCAAGATGTCGGCACTTGTGGACCCGGAATCGTCCCCGAGACGACAACAAGTGCCGACATCTTGGGCGGGGACCTAGGCCCTCCGCACGCCGCGGTAGATGCCGCGCCCGACGATCCAGCCCTGCAGCAGGCCGCGGATCGTCCACGCCGGGAACCGGTATGCCCGACCGTTCGGCGCGAACACCTCGAGTCCGTTCGGCTGCACACCGATGACCGATCCCCACTGGCCCTTCGGCGGGCGGTAGGCCCGCAGCGGCCTGCCCGCCAGCTCCGCGCGGATGTTGCGGGCGAGCAGCTTGTCGACGCGATTGCGGGCAGAGGTGCGCAGCGGGTCGGTCGCCGCGACGTCGCCGATCGCGAAGACGCCCGGATGTCCCGGCACACGCAGGCTGGGCTCGACCGTGACGAAGCCGTGCTCGTCCAACAGCTCGCGGGGCAGCCACGCCGTGTTGGGTCGGACCTTGCCGATCGTCCACAGCACGGCATCGGCCCTCGCCGCAGGTTGGCCGGTGCTCCAGGCGATCGGATCGCCGGTGATCCGATCGCACCCGAACCCGTCCGGCACCACCGCACGGTGCCCGGGGTGGACGCCGACGCCGAGCTGCGACAGGCGCTTCGACAGCACAGGTCCCACGCGCGGATGGTGGTGCGGCAGCAGCCTCTCGCCAGGGAAGTACAGGTCGATCCGCTTGCCCGGCCAAGTCATCGAAGTGTTGAGCGCGCAGCTGACCGCCGCGGGGCCGCCACCGACCACCGCGATCGACTCGGCCTGTGCGAGCCGCTCCCGGTCTGCCGCCAACGACGCGGCCAGGTCACGGGCGGACAGCAGTCCCGGCGGGCGCCAGAACCCGTTCGTCACGCCGGTCGAGACGACCAACACGTCGTACGGCTCCTCGCTCTCGGCACCGTCGGCGGCGGTGACTCGAACCCGACGCGCATCGAGGTCGACGCCGGTCAGCGTGCCGTGGACCGTACGCACGCGGTCGAGGCGCCGATAGCGGTCGAACGCGATCCAGTGGTCGCGCGCCCACTCGTCCGGCTGGGTCAGCCGCGTGCCGAGCTCCTTGCCGCTGACCAGGCCCGGTCGCTCCGAGATGCCGACGACGTCGGCATGGCGCGAGAGGTGGATCGCCGTGAGCAGCCCGCTGTCACCGAGCCCGGCGATGACGACCCGGGGTCGCGTCATGCCTCGACGCGGGCGCGGCGCGGCGGACGCGGCACGAACCGCGGCACCCGCTCGATCACCGCTGCGTACGCCGGGCGGCGCTCCAGGCTGCGCTGCTCCATCATCGGGATGCTGGCGAGCTGGAACATCGCATACATGCAGGCGACGCCGACGAACACCCACCACGCGTCATGGTCGGCGGCGATGCCGAAGAGCGCCAGCGAGAGCCAGAAGCTGACCTCGCCGAAGTAGTTGGGGTGCCGCGACCACGCCCACAGGCCCTGGTCCATGACCTGTCCGGGCTGCCGCGTACGGATGAACCGGTGCATCTGGATGTCGGCGACGAGCTCGAGGACGACCGCTCCGACTCCCACGACGACGGCCGCCGCGTCGAGCCAGCCGAGGTCGCGGCCGGAGCGGGTCAGCACGACGTACACGGGCAGCATGCCGAGGAACACCTGCAGCGTGGGGAAGACGTGGATGCCCATGAGGTCCGCGACGAGCTCGGCCTTGCCGGCCCGCTCACGCACCATCGGGTAGCGCCAGTCCTCGTGATGCAGCCCCGGGAACGTCTGGATCCAGTTGACCGTCAGCCGCACGGCCCACAGCACGATGACCGCCATCGCCAGCCACGACCGAGCGTCGTCGGCAGGCGTGTCCGCCTCGATCCACCAGACGAGCATCAGCAGCGGCGGGATGACACTCCAGTACGCGTCGTAGAAGCTCGAGTTGTGGTGCAGGCGGCTCGCGCCGAAGATCACCAGCGTCGCGAGCAGGTCGGCGATCAGCCCGTCGAGCCACAACCAGTCGGTCTCAGGTCCCCAGGCGAACCACGCCGCGCCCACCCCGACGGCGACGAGGTACGCCACGGTGACCCGCACCATGGACTCTGACCGACTCGCCTGCCGTACGCTCATGCCGGAGACCGTACCTAGAACACGTTCCACCGCGCCAGCGATTGAGCGGATGCGCGCACGACGACCCGTCGCTCCGATGGACGAACTACTAGAACGTGTTCTAGTATTGGGTCGTATCGGATCTTCAAGGAGCGGTGATGACTCAAGCTGTGCTGGATGGCATTCGGGACCTCCTGCCCTCGCTTCGCGAGCGTGCGGACGAGACCGAGCGACTGCGTCAGGTTCCCGACGCGTCGGTCAAGGAGCTGGAGGAGACCGGCTTCTTCCGCCTGCTGCAGCCCAAGCGCTTCGACGGCCTCGAGGCCGATCCGATCGACTTCTACACCGCCGTCAGCCTCATCGCCTCGGCGTGCGGCTCGACCGGCTGGATCTCGTCGGTGCTCGGCGTCCACCCGTGGCAGGTCGCGCTGTTCCACGACACCGCGCAGCAGGCCGTGTGGGGCGATGACACCTCGACTCGGCTGAGCTCCTCGTACGCGCCCACCGGCAAGGCGGTCGTCGCCGATGGTGGCTACATGCTGCAGGGCCGCTGGAGCTTCTCGTCGGGCTCCGCGCACGCCACCTGGGTGCTGCTCGGCGGTCTCGTGTCGAACGAAGAGGGCCAGATCGTCGACTTCAAGACGTTCATGGTGCCGCGCGAGAAGTACGAGGTCGTCGACGTCTGGAACGTCGTCGGTCTGTCCGGCACGGGCTCCAACGACATCGTGGTCGAGGAGACGTTCATCCCCGAGGAGTTCACCCTCTCGATGGGCGACACCGGCCGCTGCTTCGGTCCGGGCCAGGAGCAGAACCCCGGCGAGCTCTACAAGCTGCCGTTCCACTCCCTCTTCACCACGACCATCAGCACCCCGATCATCGGCATGGCCCGCGGGGCGTACGCCGAGCACGTCGAGATGCAGCAGAAGCGCGTCCGCGCGGCCTACCTCGGCGAGAAGGCGTCGTCGGATCCCTTCGCCGCCGTACGCATCGCGCGTGCCGGCAGTGAGATCGACGCGGCCTGGGCGCTGACGATGGCCAACATCCGCGAGGAGCAGGCGCTGGTCGCCAAGGGCGAGAAGATCCCGATCCCGTTGCGGCTCAAGGTCCGCCGCGACCAGGTGCTCGGCACCCAGCGCGCGATCGACGCGATAGACGAGCTCTTCGAGGCCTCCGGTGGCCGGGCGCTGGCCCAGGGCACGTATCTCCAGCGCGCCTGGCGAGACGCCCACGCCGGCCGGGTCCACGCGGCCAACGATCCCGAGCGCGCCCTGCAGATGTTCGGCATGGCGGAGTTCGGTCACAAGGTCGATCCAGGGATGTACTGATGTCTGGCCTTGATCGCGAGTCGACTCGGCGGTCCGCCAAGGCCGGCGACCTGACGCTCAACTACTACGAGGCCGGCGAGCCGACCGCGGTCGGCGGCGGGCTGCCCCTCGTCATGCTGCACGGCGGTGGGCCGGGCGCCTCGGCGTGGTCCAACTTCGGGCCCGCGCTGCCCGGCTTCGCTGACAACTTCCGCACCCTGCTGATCGACCAGCCCGGGTTCGGGCAGAGCGACAAGCCCGAGGTGGTCGGCAACTACTTCCGGTTCGCCGCCGAGGCGGTCAAGCTGCTGCTCGACGAGCTGGGCATCGACCGTATCCACCTGCTCGGCAACAGCTTGGGCGGCGGCACCGCGATGCGGTTCGCGCTGCTCTATCCCGAGCGCGTCGGCCGGCTCGTCCTGATGGGACCCGGCGGCCTGAGCCTCAACCTGTTCCACGCGGATCCGACCGAGGGCGTCAAGCGCCTCATGGACTTCTCGTCGGCGCCGTCCAGGGAGGCGCTGCGCGCGTTCATCTCCAGCATGGTCGTCAACCAGGACCTCGTCACCGACGAGCTGGTCGAGGAGCGGTATGCCGACGCGACCGCGCCCGGCGCGATGGAGGCGATGCGCTCGATGGGCATGTCGTTCTGGAACCCCGACAGCTACGAGGACGGCTTGGTCTGGCGGGACGCCCACCAGCTGCGCCGCCCCACGCTGCTCACCTGGGGCCGCGAGGACCGGGTCAACCCGCTCGACGGTGCGTTCGTCGGCCTCAAGATGATCCCCAAGGCGTCGCTGCATGTGTTCCCCAACTGTGGGCACTGGGCACAGATCGAGGCTGCCGACGAGTTCCGCGAGATCTGCACGGCATACCTCGCCCGGCACGTCGAACGTCCGAGGAAGGACCAGGCATGACCATCGACATCCGTTCCATGGGCTACGCACGGGTGGCCTCCACCGACCTCGAGGCGTGGCGGCACTTCGGCTCCAAGGTGCTCGGTCTCGCCGAAGGTCGTGGCCCCAACGAGGAGAACCTCTACTTCCGCATCGACGAGGTCTCGTCGCGCCTCGTGATCGTCCCGTCCGACCAGGATCGGCTCGACTGCGTCGGCTGGGAGCTCGCCGACCACGACGCGCTCCAGGCCGCCCGCGAGCACCTCACCAAGGCCGGCGTCGACTTCGCCGAGGGCACTGCCGAGGAGATGGCCGACCGCCGGGTGCAGGAGCTGATCCGCTTCGCCGACCCGTTCGACAACGTCTTCGAGCTGTTCCACGGCATCACCTACGAGTCGCGGCCGGTCGTGACGCCGTACGCCGCGAAGTTCGTGACGGGCGACCAGGGCATGGGCCACGTCGTGATCCCCGTCGACGACGACGTCGAGGCGCTGCGCTTCTATCGCGACGTGCTGGGCTTCCGGCTGCGCGACTCGATGTCGATGCCCGGCGAGTTCGTCGGCAAGGAGCCGGGCTCCAAGGTGTGGCTGCGGTTCCTCGGGGTCAACCCGCGACACCACTCGCTGGCGTTCCTGCCGATGCCCAACCCGAGCCGCTGCGTGCACCTCATGCTCGAGGTCGAGAAGCTCGACGACGTCGGCCGCGCGCTCGAGCGGGTCCGCAAGCACAACGCCCCGCTGTCGGCGACCCTCGGCCGGCACATGAACGACGAGATGGTGTCGTTCTACGTACGTTCGCCCGGTGGCTTCGACATCGAGTTCGGCTGCGAGGGCCTCACGGTCAACGACACGCGCTGGGTCGCGCGCGAGTCGACCGCGGTGTCCTACTGGGGCCACGCGTTCGGTCAGTCGGGCTAGGTCGCAGTGGACTCCGTGACCAACGCAGACCTGCCCGAAGGCATGAGCCCGGACGCCGCGACGTCCTGGCCGTCGCGCGAGCTCATCGAGTCCTATCTGGGCGGCACGCACGAGATGTTCGCGTGGCGTCCCGGCGAGATCGTCGAGATCGACGGCGACGTGGCGCAGGCCGCCGCCCGGTCGTACCGCGACGTGCTCGGCCAGTACGCCAGCGGAGTCACGGTGGTCACCACGGTCCTGGGCGACAACCCGGTCGGCATGACCTGCCAGTCGTTCACGAGTGTCTCGCTCGACCCGCCGCTCGTCGCGTTCCTGCCGATGAAGACCTCCCGGGCGTTCGCCGCGATCCGGAAGTCGCGGCGGTTCTGCGTCAACTTCCTGTCGGCCGAGCAGACCGAGGTCTCCAACACGTTCGCGTCGCTCGCCGACGACAAGTTCGCCGACGTCGAGTGGCAACCCACGGACAACGGGATGCCGCGCCTCGAGGGCACCGTCGGCTGGGTCGACTGCGTCGTCCAGGACGTCCACGAGGCCGGCGACCACTACCTCGTGATCGGCCGGGTCGAGGACCTCGGGCACGGTGACGCAGACAAGCCACTGCTGTTCCACCGTGGGCGCTACCGCACGGCGACCGACTAGGAGTTCGCATGACCTTGGGCCGTACGGCTGTCGTCCTGGGCGGCAGCGTGGCGGGGCTGTGCTCCGCGGGAGCGCTGGCGCCGTACTTCGACCAGGTGCTCGTGCTCGAGCGCGACGAGCTGCCGCCCGACGCCCAGCACCGGCGCGGCGTGCCGCAGAGCAAGCACCCGCACTTCCTGCTCAACTCCGGGCGGCGGGCCG
>JADMIO011430584.1_pt1 | contig 20375 bp, 10 predicted proteins | sample 8958161 | NCBI WGS metagenome assembly JADMIO01 (sample SAMN16585339, study PRJNA669376) | soil metagenome | isolation source: Crop rotation soil | place: USA: Cullars Rotation, Alabama | collected 2011 | reverse complement strand
TCGGGAACCGCCACAACGGTGACGCCGCTGCCGATACCGCTGCCACTTGAAAACGGCGAGCCCTGCGTGCCGATGTTCGCGTCGATGAAGCTCGTGTAGTCGTCGATGTTCACCTTGCCGTCGTAGTTGAAATCGCCGTTGCTCCACCCGCTCAAACCGGCGGCGATGCCAGAGTCGATTCGGATGTAGTCATCGACGTTGATTTTGCCGTCCAAGGTCGCGTCCCCGCCGTAGGTGTACATCACCAGGGTATCGGTGCCGGTGATGACCTGCCCGGCCCAGAGCGCAGTCGCCGTAGCGGTGGCGGGTCGGATATCGGATGCAGCGGCGACGCCGATGCTCGTGTAATTCCTCGCGGTGGCCTCGGACTGTGAAGTCACGATGCCGCTCCCGTCCCACAGCGGGAATGTGCCGCCATTGCGGCCGGACTGGATCATCCCGCTGATTCCCGTGTAACTTCCGCCGACGATCGTGATCGCGCCGACGGGATCTTTGGTGATCAGTTTCCCGATGGTGAGATCGAGCTGCGCGCCGGCGTCGACGGTGAGAGAAGTGACCCGGCTGACGTTGGGAACGTTGCCGAGGCCGATCTGCCCCTTGGTAACCAGCGTTCCACCGGCGACGCGGAGGTGATTGCACGCGCAGGTGGTGATCCCGAGCGAACCGCCGCCCTGCTTGGTGAAATCGCCGTCGCCGTTGATGTCGCCAATGTCGGCGTTGAAGCCATTGGTGTCGAATGTTCCGCCGGCGGCGATGACGCGCGACCCCTGATGGGTGCTTCCCCACACGCCGATCAACTTCAACGTGCCACCCTGCTGAAGGACGATATTGTTGTTGCTCCCGCCGTCGCCCAGGCTATGGCCGGAGGCGACTTGCAGCGTTCCACCGGCAATGGTGGTTGGCCCGCCGTACGAATTGTCGCCGTCGAGGCTGAGCGTACCCCCGCCGGTCTTGGTGAAGCCGACGTCGTCTATGCCCCGGTCCCCGGCGCCGCCCTGGATGTGCGCAACCAGGCCGGATTGCACGTCGATCGTTGGACTTCCATCGGCCAGCGTAAGCGTCGACCCCACCGGGATCTTCACCCCGCCGCCAAGGCGCAGCGTACAGTCGCCGTGAATGAGAATATTTCCGCCGAGGGGCTGAGGGGAGAGCAGTTCGAGCGTTCCTTCATTAATTGTGGTATCGCCGGTGTACGTGCTGGCGCCGGTGAGAGAAAGCGTTCCATCGCCGCTCTTGATCAGCCCGACCGAGACGCCGGCGTTGTCGGTGATGGGCGAGGCGATGGAAAGATCCTGCGCGACGCAGACGATGAGCGAGGTGTCGCCGGAAAGCGACTTGATGGCGCTGAGCGATCCCGGGCCCGAGATGCTCCCGCCGCTGCCGGTGGCGAGGATGCCATTCGTGCTGCAGAACGTTCCGCCGGTGAGGGTGAGGGGAACGTGATCGATCTTGACCGTGTTGGCGGTGCAGCTGGTGCTGAGCGTCGCGGGAAGATTCACCAGGACGTTGTCGACAGCGTTCCAGGTCTGTGGATCGGCGTTGACGCGATAAGCGGCGTAGGGAACGATTTCTCCGTCAGACGTGACCGTCGCCCAATCGCTGCTATTGACCGTCGCCCACGGCCCCATGATGCCGCTGGTCAGGGATGGGGGGTTGCGGAGCGAGAGCGCACCGCCGCCCTGGAAAACCCAGTTGATGTTGTTCCTGCCGTCCCTCGCGACGGATGCGAATTGAATGGAAGCAGTCGTGTCGAGATCGGCTGCAACGCTTACGGTATTCCCGCCGTCGCCGATGGTGAGAGGCCCGAAATCCTGCGGGCCCTGCGCATCCATCCTTCCAAGTCCCGCGGCGAAGCTCACGGCGAACGTTCCGCCATCCATCGTGATCGGCGCGACCGGGTTGATCGGCGCGAGGCGGTTGCGCGGATTTTTCTCCAACTGATCCTTCGACGTCTGCGCTTCCTTGATGGTCAGATTCGCCGTGGCGCGAACCGTGACGCCCGAGGTGCTGCTCGTCGAGCCGCCGTCATCGATGACCAGCGATCCGCCGGCGACATCGAGCGTGCCGGTGAACGGGCTGGGGCCGTCGAGCGTGAGCGATCCCGCGCCGCGCTTGATGACATTTCCGTCGCCGGTCATGACATGCAGGATGGAGTTGCTGGCCTGGTCGACGGTAAGGGTTCCAAGCGCGCCGCCCGATCCTCCTCCGCCGCCGCCGCCTGCGCTGCCCAGCACAACGGTTCCACCGCCCGCGAGCCGATTGACGGTTAATGTGTTTCCGTCGAGGTCGAGCGTCGCGCCGGTGGAGATCTCGAAATCATTTTGCGTGGGGATGTCGCCGTTCTGAAAGTGCTCCTTGAGTGTGCCGCGCTGGACGTCCGTTACACCGGTGTAGGTGTTTGGCGCGCTCAGCACGAGCGTGCCGTCGCCGGATTTGGTCAGCCCGACCGAACCGTCGTTGTTATCGACGATGGGGACGGCGATGGTGAGACTGCCGCTGACGTTGGAGACGTATAGGCCGATGTTCTTGCTCCCACCGGCCGGCGCGCTGAGCGCGCTGCCTGCGCCGCCGGTGATGCTGTCGCTGGTGCCGGTGTCGAGGATGCCGTTCGTGCGGAAGAGAACCGCGGCGGCGATTGCGGCCGCGCCGGCGACGCCGCCGCCGGGGGCGAGGCGCAGCGTGCTGATGTCGACGTTCGATGCAATCGACTGGCTGCCGTCGATCCGGACATTGCTGCGCGGCGACCAGATGAGCGACGGCCCCGAGGTATAGGCGGCGTACGCTTGCACGTCGCCGGTGGCCGCGTCGATCGTGGCCCAGTCGGCGGAGTTCACCGTCGCCCATTCGCCCAGGATTCCATTGTTGAGCGGTGGCGGCGTGGTGAAGGTAAGACGCGCGCCGGATTCGAGTTGCACATCCAGCGTCGCGCCCGCGGTGTGCTCCAGCCCGGAAGAGATGATGCGCAGGTTGCTGGCGCACTTGGTGCGGTTGGCTTTTTCCTTGGCCTTCATCAGCGCGAGCACTTCGACGCCATTGCCCCCGTTGCTTCCGACCAGGGCGAGCGTTCCCCCGCTCAATTCGATCGGGGCGGCGTCGTTGATGCGATTGACGGCTGCGCCGCCACTGCTGAAGTCCAGGGCCAGGCTGCCGCCTTGGTCGATCGCGATCGAGCTGACGCTCGGGAACGCGCCCGCGCCGCTGAGCGTGGCCTGCGCGCCGTCGATCGTGAGCGCGCCGCTCATCGAATTGCTGACCAGGTAATTCGATGTCCCGCCGGAGTCGGTAAAACCGCCCGAGCCGCTGATGGGCGCGGCGAAAAAGACGAAGCGCACTTTGTTGATTCGTCCACTTCCGTTGCCAAGCAGCGTCGGCGCCGCGATGGTCGTCGGCGCGCCGCCGGGCGGATCGACGCCAGTCAATTCCAGCGTGCCGGACGTCGTCGCACCGCCAAGCCGGAGCAGCCCGATGTTTTGCAAACGCGTTTCCAGGTCGTTGATTCGCACGCGGCCGTTGGTGACGCGCAAGTCGCCGCCGGCCAGGTCGCCGCTCGCATCAGAAAGATCGAGCGTCCCCGCGCCGAGCTTCTCCAGGCTTCCGCCGAGGCTGGTGATCGTGCCGCTGAAGTATCCCGAGCGATCGGAGCCGCCGATGCTGAGCGCGCCGGTGCCGAACTGCACGCTTCCGCCGCCATCGAGGCCGGCGAGATGCTTGTCTGCAGCGCCGGTAATTCGCGTCACGCCGTCGTCGCTTTGGTGGACGTAGCTGGAGATCAGATCCGCGGCCGCGCCGATCTGCAGCGTTCCCTGGTTGACGTATGTGTCACCCGTGTACGTCGTCGCGCCGGCGAGAACGAGCGTTCCGGGCCCGGACTTGACCAGCGAACCGGGCCCGTCGCCGGGATTATCCGCGATCGGGACGGAAACGCCGAGGCGATCGGCGCTGTCCTTGTCATCAAAGATGATCCGATGCCCGGACCTGGACTTGATCACCATCGAGCCAGAGCCCGTGATGCTGGTGTTGCCCAGTGCGATGATGCCGCTGGTCGAGAAGAAGTTGTTGCCGGTCAGGGTAATGAGGACATTGTTGGTGAGCTTCAGCGTGTTGGTATCGGTCGATGCCGAGACCGTGACCGACGCATCGGGCTGGACGTTCTTCGTATCATCCCACGTCGTCGCGTCGTTGTTCCTCCAGTATCCGGGCAACGGATAAATCCGCCCGGCCGCATCGACGCTCGCCCAGTCGGCGCCGTTCACTGTCGCAAAGGAGCCGATGATCCCGTTGGTCAAAGTCGGCGGCGAAGTGAAGTAAATGCTGCCCGTCCCGTCGAACTGAAAATCGAGCGTCGCGCCGGTCGATCGTCCCTGAAAATCGGAGCCGGTGTAGCGGATGGTCCCATTGTTGCCGGCGGTAGCGGTATCGACCTTGATCGCGTTGTTGCCGGTGGTGAGCTTCAGCAAGCCGATGTTTTCGGTGTAAGAGAACGCGCCGGGATCCAGTTCGTAGGTTCCGCCTCCCATTTCCATGACGGCGCCGTCGGGGATGCGGTTGGGCATGAGGGAGATGGTGCTTCCGCCGCGGGATCGCGCGCTGGCTCCGCGGACGCTTCCGCCGCGGATGCGCACGGCGCGGGTGTCCGCCAGGGCGCCCACGCCGTCCATCGTGAGGGAACCTTCCGCCACGGTGGTGTCGCCGGTGTAGAGGCTGATGGCCGTGAGCGTGAGCGAGCCGGAGCCGACCTTGGTGATGCTTCCCCCCGCCGCGATGAGCTGACCTCCGAAGCTGGTGGAGCGGCCGTTGTTCCCGATGGCCAGATTCGCGCCGTCCAGGTCGACGGTCCCGCCCGACCCGGATAATCCGCCGATGGTCTTATTGTATTTCCGCAACCCGAGCAGGGCCCGATCGTCTTGAATGTTGACCGTGCTGTCGATGAGCGTTCCAAACTGAGCGAGCCTGACCCGGCCGGTGTTGATGTCCACATCGCCCGTGAGCGTGTTGTCCGCGTTGAGCAGGAGCGTGCCATCGCCGGCCTTGACGAGGTTCACCGGCACAACGGGCGTACCGCTCCCGCCGCCGTCGGCGATGGGAACGCCGATCGTGAACGTGCCTTTGGCATCGGTGACGTGAACGAAGAGTTCGCTTCCGCCTGAGAGGAGTCGCGCCGGCGTGGCCGTTCCGGAATTCGGAACATTCGTCAACGAGTCGCTGATGCCCGTCGCCAGGATTCCCCCAGAGCTCACCGTCAGGTCGCCGCCCACGTTCATCGTCACAGGTTTGCCGGCGGTGCCGTCGAATTTGAGGGAGTTGACAGCATAGCTGGAACCCGGTGTGAGCGTGTTGGGCGGAATCGTCAGGCGAACGTTGTCGCTGGCGCTCCACGTCGAGGGATCGCTCGAAGTCTGAAACGTGGTGAGCGGCTGAACGCTTCCGCTGTTGTCGACTTTTTCCCACGTCGTCCCGCTGAAGATCGCGAAATCGCCCGTCGCCCACCCGCCGATGATGCCATTGGTCATCTGCGGCGGCGAGGTGAAGGTGAGTCCCGCGTTGGAGTCGAGCGTGACATTCAGCGTCGCGCCGGGATCGCGCTGGAGCCCCGACGACACGATGCGGAGATTGCTCGAGCACTTCGTGCGGTTGGCTTTTTCCTTCGCCTTCATCAGCCCCACGACTTCGACGCCGCCGGTTGGGCCCGCGGTGCCTTGGAACGAGAACGTCCCGCCGTCGAGCTCGATGGTGGCGTTGTCGTCGAGTTGTCCGCCGGGCAGCGATGCGCCGTTCGATGGATCGACGACGAAGGTGCCGCCGTTCTGGATGGTGATGTTGCCCTTGATCGTTCCCAAGTTGGAGACAGTGGCCCCATCGACCACGGAGCCGCCGGTATAACTGTTGTTGCCCGAAAGCGTGATCGTTCCCAGTCCGGTGAAGGTGAGAGTGGATGAGCCGCCGCCGTCGCCGACATCGGCGCTGACTGTCAGCGACGCGCCGGCGCTGCTGCTCCATGTCTGGCTGTTGGAGATCGTCAGCCCGAGCCGCCCCGTCCCGGTTCCGCTGGGATCGATGTTCGGCCCCGCAATGGTGAACGCGCCGGACGCGACATCAATCGCCGGCGACGTACCAGTGCCCACCAGCGTCAGCACGGAATTGCCGCCGCCGCTGGTCGCATTGCCGAGCGTGCGACTCCCCTGGCCGTCGTATGAGAGGGAAAGAACCGACGCGCTCGCGGCGGAGAGACTGATGTTGCTCGTCCCCCCGTTGATCAGCGCATCATCCGATGCCGTTGGCACACCCGCCGGCGACCAGTTCCCCGGCACCGTCCACTCCGTCTCGGTTGTGCTGAAGGTTTTCGTAACCCCGTGCACGAGGGATGGAATGGCCGTACCGACGACGGGGACGATCGCGGTGGACAAGAGCGTCACGGTCCATCGCCGCCGGCGGCGTTGCTCCTGCTGATGTTGCGATCTTCGTCCACCCGTACCCGCGCGCCGTGCGCTGCCCACGCCTCGATCCCGCTTCATGCACAGCCTCCCGCGTCTCTGCGTTTTCCCGATGACTCAAGGAAGTGCCCCCGTGGCCGTCCTGAATTCTTGCTCAAGTTCATCCCGCCGTCCACTGCAAAAGCAGCCCGGAACGACGCGGGAATGGTCAATATCGCCCGCTACGCGCGTTTTGGGCCGTTGGAGGCTCGGTGCCCTGGTTGCCGGGAGCGAGGGCTGGGATTACACCGGCGCAGCACCGGCCTAGTTCCAGCCGATCCATGTATGATTCGGCGATGCCGCTGGTCATACGTGATGATCGAACAATCGTGACGCTGGTCCTGGTCGCCCTGCTGGTGATCTGGCATGGCAGCAGCAGGGCTTGGGCTCGGGAATGGTTCGTTCGCCAAGTGGATGGCACCACCTCTGACGCCGGCGACGGCTCGGCGGATCGTCCGTTCAACAGCATCAACGCGGCTGCGCAGCTCGCCCAGCCGGGGGATGTCGTAACGGTCGGCGCCGGCGTTTACCACGAATGGGTTTCACCTGCGCGCGCGGGCAGCGAAGGCGTACCCATTGTCTATCGCGCCGTGCCGGAGCATGCGGCGATCATTCGCGGAACGGATCGCCTCGACGGTCCCTGGCAACCCGTCGCCGGATCCGCCGGCGTCTTCAGCGCGCCGCTGCCCGGAGCCGCGTTTCTTTTCGGCAATCCGTTCGCCGGCGCCAAGGAACAAAAACGCAACGCGATGGTCTTCTTCGGTGACCAGCTGCTATCGCAGGTGACCACGCGCGAAAAGCTCGTTGAAATAAAAGGCAGTTGGCTGTCGAGCGACGATGGACAGCAACTGCTCATCCACCCTCCGAACGATGGCCCGATCGAAGTCCCGCCGCCCGCGGGCACGGTGGAGATCACGACCCGCGACCGGATTTTCGCCCCCCACCGCCGCGGTCTGGGCTACATCCAGGTCGAGGGTTTTGTCCTGGAGCGTTGCGCCACCAGGGCCGGGTTCCCGCAGCTTGGCGCCGTGAGCACGCGCAGCGGCCATCACTGGATCATCCGCAATAACATCGTCCGCCAGACCACCGCCCGCGGCATCGACTGTGGCAGCGAAACATACGAGCCCGCCTCGCTGATCGCCACCGAAAAAGAGGACCAGCACATCCTCATCGCCGGTCATAACCTCATCGAGGGAAATCTCCTGAGCGACAACGCCGAGGGCGGCATCGCCGCCTGGAATACCGACTTTGTCCGCATCATCGGCAACGTCGTCCGTAACAACTGCACGTCGGCCCTGGGCGAGAAGGAACATTCGCTGAAGGATTTTGAGGCCGGCGGCATCAAGGTTCACTGCTTCCGCAACGGCGTGATTGAGCGGAACCTCGTGGTGAACAATTCCTCGTTCGGCATCTGGCTGGACGATGGCTGGGAGAATGCGCGGGTGACGCGAAACGTCTGCATCGGTAACCACGGCGCGGGGATCTTCGTGGAATTCGGCTTTGGTCCCGTGGTGGTGGATCACAATCTCTGCGCCGGCAACGTCCCGCTTGACCCGCCGTATTTCGGCGATGGAATCTATGCGCACGACGCCTCCGGCGTGACGATCGAGCACAACACGTTACTGGACAATCCGCACTACGGGCTGGAGATGCGCGTGGTGGCGGATCGGGTCTACTGGCCGAAACGAATCGCAGAAACGTCGAATGAGACGATCCGCGGCAATCTGTTCCATGGCAACGGCGATGGCGCGATCTCGCTGCCATTTGATTCGCCGCGATCGCATGACAATCATTCGGATCGCAACGCCGTCGAACCGGCGGCGGTTTTCGTCATCAACAGCAACTCGGGCCGTATTGCACCGCAGACGATCCTGGCGGCGTGCCGCGAGCGGTTGCATGGGACCGATCTTCCGGCGGAAAGTAAGCGCCCGGATGCGGATCCGAAGCGCGTGGTGACGTTGCCGCTGTCAGGTTGGCGGACCGTGATGCAGATGGATGAGAGCACCGCGCTGCTCCCCGAAGAGTTCCGCATGCAGCTGGACAAAGGCGCGGATTCGCTGGAGATCGATCTGCCCGCCGCCGACGCCATCCCTGCAACTCCCGCGGGGAGCGCCGACGATTTCGATCTGCTCGGGCAGGCGATCGAGAAGGGGCAGGCTCACGCCGGCGCGATCGAGCACCTGCGGATGGGACATCAGGTGATTCCGTTGTGGTCGCTGCCCGCGCGAGCCGGCACGCGCCCGGCGTCACCGCCGTGACCGGCGGGAAGCTGGATTGACCCCCTCTTACTCATTCCCTTCTGGCGCGCGCGCTTCAGGATCCAATCGCCTGCAGGAGCCTGGCGAGCAGCGCGTCGTCAGGTTTGCGGGCGCGGTACTTGCCTCTGGCGGCGGTCGGGGCGAGCAGTTGGAAATTCCTGGCGCTCATGCGGAACGGGGCCGCGGCGCTCAGCCGGGAAAGAAATTTATACGAGGAAGCTTCGGTCGGCGAAACAGGGATCAGGAGGCCTTCGGGGAACATGATGCGGCTGCCGTTGGCGATGTTGACTGTTGCGGACGTTCGCAGCCACCGGGCGCCATTGCCGGGAGCGAACTGCTCGGGATAAGCTGGGTCGGGCAGAACGGCCCGCTTCCATTTCAGATCACAGTCGAAATAAGAAGGCGACGGCCTGAACGTGCTGGGATCCAGCGGCTCGAAGAAGGCGTCAAGAAAGCCGAGCGCATTGCGCTCGGCAGCGGCGGCGTCGCGGCCGCGGAGGGCGTGGCCCCAGATGCTGCTCTTGGGCGGACGATAGGAGAACATCGCGCGGGCATGCTCCTTGTGCTGGCTTTCCTCAAGTCGGCGTTGGTGGCTCAGTCGCCATCGTCTTCATCTTGCCCTGTGGCGAAGCCGCGCGGGGACGGCATCTGGGACCTGGGGCCGCGGATCGTCTGCCAGACGATCTCGTTGAGCTGCCGCGACGGCGCGGCGTCGGCGTGGGTGAAATCCATCTTTTCGGATTGCCTGGCCATCTTGATCCGTGGATCGCCGAAGTGAAGCTCGGAGACCTGCGGGTTGAGTTCCGCGATCAACTCCTTGGATGGGACCGTGGGCGTGAAAACCGCGGCGTTTGCGGGAGATTTGTCCCAATCCAAAATCGGATCGGCAACGGCGTCAAACTGTGAGAGCGGATGCAGGCCCAGGAGCAGTTCCATCGTTTTAAGAAAGCTATCGGTGTTGTAGAAGCGGTGATCGACGCTGTGCTGCTTGATCCAGGGGCTGATTACGAAGCCGATCGTGCGGTGACAATCGACGTGATCGACGCCGGCCTGTGCGTCGTCTTCGATCACGAAAATGGCGGAGCTCTTCCAGATCGCGCTTTTGCTGATCGCCTCGACGATCTGGCCGAGGGCGTAATCATTGTCGGCGACCATCGAGCGCGGGGAGTGTTTCCCGGCGCGGGCGGCGACGGTGTGATTCTGCGGGAGACGGATTAAGGTCAGTGCGGGCACCGCGCCGCCGGTCGCGTCCTTCGCCAGCATCATGTGGAACTCGCGGTTCCATTCGGTGAACCGGCACGCGGCGTTCGTGCGGCCGTAGGTACGGACGGGATACAGGCAGTTCTTATCGTTGGTTTGCTTGAAGTAATTTTCAGGGGCTTCGCTGTCGGCGTAGTCGAGGTCGAAGCGGCGGTAGTCGACGTCGCTGTTACCTTCGAGATCGTGACCCGCGGGAAGCAGGCCGGGGGAGGCTGGCCAATTGTCGGGGGAGCCGGGGATGCCCGGTTCGCTGCCGGCGTTGGTCAGGAAGAACCCGTAGTTGCGCAGCGAGATGCCCGCATCATGGGCGGCATCCCAGATGTTGCGGCGGGTGTTCGCGACATCCGGGATCGCCGGGACGCCATTCCTGAAAGAAGGATGCGGCCAGGGCTTCCCAGTCGGATCATTACCGGGCGCGCCGGCGGTGGGATAGGCGTTGTTCTGCCCTTCCTCATCGAACTTTCGGCCGCGATGGGAATAGTTGTAGGGGACATTGCGGACGACGTAGGCATCGGCCATGCCCTGCGTGCTCCAGTCCCAGCCGTCGCCGCTCACTTCGCCGCAGGCGTAGAGATTGTCGAGCAGGACGAACCGGTCGGCCAGCGCGTGTTGATTGGGTGTAATATCTTTGCCGAACAAGAGGAGCGATGGGTCGCCGTTGCCCTGCGCCATGTCGCCCAGGACCTGATCGTAGGTGCGGTTTTCCTTGATGATGTAAAAGACGTGCGTGATCTTCCCCGCGGCAAGACCAATGTCGGCCAGCGGATTCGCTTGCGGCTTAGCGAGCATGTCGATGCGATTGTTGGCCAGGACCTGCTCGGTCGATGCTTTCAGATCGCGCGCGCTGGGGATGCGGATCGAGCAGACACTGCCTTCGAGGACAGTCAGCGTGGTCGATTTCTTCGACCTGGCGAGACGCGGGTCGGGAACGTTGTCGGGATTGCGGACGTTGAATCCCTTGGCGTTGGCGACGAACAAACGCTTGCCATCAGGCGCGGCGACAACCCCGCTGGGATACCAGCCGGCGGGGATATAGCCCAGCAGGTCGGCCTTGGCGGTGTCGATAACGGCGATGGCGTTCATGTCGCCCAAAGCAGCATAGAGCGTTTTCTGATCGGGTGAGAGCGCCAGGGCGGTGGGCGTGACGCCGGGGAGATCCTTTGCCGCGCCGGGGCGGAGCAGGACAGTGGAAGTGATGCGATCGGATTGGGTATCGACAATGGAGACGGTGTCGCCGAGGGAGTTGGCGACGTAAAGATGTTTCTGATCCTTTGAGAGAAGAACGGCGACTGGATGCGCACCGGTCTCGACCGTGGCGGCGAGCTTGGGACTCGACACGTCGCGCGTGTCCAGGACATAAACCGCATCATCGCGCTCCGCGGCAACGTACGCCTTGCTGCCGTCGCGCAGGGCCGTGATGCCATAGGGGAAATTCGACGTGCCGCCGTGGCTGGCGGCAAAACTGTACCGGCCAAGTTCCTTCTTCGTGCCGGGGTCGTAGATCGAGACGCTGGCGGTGAGCTTGAAGGGGTCGGCTTCGCCCGATGTGTTGTTGGCGACGTAGAGATGGCCTGCATCATCCAGCGCGAGACCGGCGGGGAAATCATTCTTGTGAGCCGCGATCGAATCCCGGAGTTTCAATCCGCCGTCGCGCGAGAGCGAGAGCACGGCAATGGTGTCGTGCGCGCCCTGGGCGGCGTAGAGCGTCGAACCGTCGGCAGTGACGGCCAGGCCGTAATAGAGACCGTTGGTTTTGCTCGAAGCGCCGGCGACGACGGAGCGGGCTTCGCCCTCCCCGCCCGGTGAATTCGTTGGATTGGAATTGGGAAAATCGACGTGCGATACGCCTTTGCCGTCGCGCGTCCGGGTGCACCAAAGGGACTGATAATGACCCATATCGCTGGAGATGACGAAGCGGCCGTCGGGCGTGAGGATGAGGTTCATCGGGAGGTTGCCGACGTCCTGGGAGGATTGCGTTGTCGGCGAAATCGATTTCCCGGTGACCAGACGATCGCGCGTCGAGTCGTGGGCACAACTGACCAGAAAGACCGAAAGCACGAAAAGAAGTGCACCGAGGCGTTTCATAGCGATGGTTATACACGCGGCGGACGCTATTCGCGCAACTTCGCCCAGCGCAGCTTAGCCGAACGTGAACGCGGATTGCGCTGCTGTTCGGCTTCGTCGGCGACAACGGGGTCTTTGCTCACTTCACAATAGATTCCGCCGCGATGGGCGTCGCGGAAGGCCTGCTTTACCCGGCGGTCTTCGCCGCTGTGAAAACTGATGATGGCGGCGACGCCGCCGGGATTGAGGACGTCGGGCAGGACGGCAAGTAGGCGATCGAGGTTGGCGAGCTCGCGATTGACCAGGATGCGCAGGGCCTGAAAGGTGCGCGCCGCCGGATGGAGCTTGGCGCCGGCGGCGCGCTGAATTGTGAAGTCGCGTGCCTCACAGACGATGGCCATCAACTGCTCCGTCGTAGTGATCGGCTGCTCGCTTCGGCGCTGCACGATCAGCTTTGCGATTTGCGAAGCGTCGGTTTCGTCGCCGAGTTCCAGCAGTACGGCGGCGAGGTCGCGCTCGGACATCCGGTTGATCAAGGCGGACGCGGGTTGGCCGCGCGTGGGATCCATGCGCATGTCGAGCGGTCCCGCCTGGCGATAGGAAAAGCCGCGCGAAGGATCGTCGATCTGCGTGCTGGCGACGCCGACGTCCGCAAGGACGGCGTCCACCTTCTCGACGCCGGATTGCTGCAGCACCGTTGGGAGTGCGGCGAAGTTATTGTGGAACAGCTCGAAGCGGCCGCCGACCGAGCCGAGGCGATGACGGGCGAGTTCGAGGTTGGCGGGGTCGAAGTCGATGCCGATGAGCAACCCGTCAGGCTTGATCCGTTCGAGTAACGCCACCGCGTGACCGCCGAGCCCGAGCGTGGAATCGACGATTCGTTGCCCGGGGCGTGGCGAGAGAATTTCCAGCACCGGCTCAAGGAGCACCGGAACGTGACGTACCTCCCGCTTCAATGGCCCTTGTCCTGCAGATGCGGCTCATGCTGGTGCTGCTGGCCGTTCACTTTGCCGGATTTGATCAGGTCGTCGAAGAGGGAAACGAGATCCGGATCGAACATGTGGCCTTTTGATTCGCGGATGAAGTCCGCGGCTTCGACGGGTTTCCACGCGGCTTTGTAAACCCGCGGACTCGTAAGCGCGTCATAGACATCGGCGAGGTGGACGATGCGGGCCTCGATCGGAATATGCTCGCCGGCGGTGGCATCGGGGTAGCCGGAGCCGTCCCAGTTTTCATGGTGGCTGCGGGCGATTTTGCGGGCGTGGCTGAAGAAAGGTTTATCCGACAGGATACGCTCGCCGGCGATAGTGTGCTCGCGCATGACCTTCCACTCGTCATCCGTCAGCGGGCCGGGTTTTTTCAGGATCTGATCGGGAACGTGGATCTTTCCGACATCGTGCAGGACCGAGGCGTAGGCGAGATCTTCCGCCTGGCGGCTGCTCATGCCGAGCCCGGCGGCGATCTCGCGCGTGAGGCGGAAGATTCTCCGGACGTGCGCGCCGGTGTCCTCGTCCTTCGCTTCGCTGGCGATGGCGAGCATGTAGATCGCGTCGATGTTCGCCTCGGTCAGCTCGCGCGTGCGCTCGCGGACGCGGACTTCCAGAATCTCGTTATCGTGCTTCAGGTCCATCGCCGAGTTCATGACGTTGTTACTGAGCTTGGCGATGATGTCGTACTGCTCCTTGAGATTTTTCTCCGCCTCGGCAAATTCGCGGGCGCGGGCAAGGTTGTGGATCGATTGCCCGAACAGGCTGCTGATGAGCGCGAGCTCGGCGAATTGTTCGGGACGGTAAGCGGCGACGTCGCGGCTCAGGTGGAACGACATGTCCACTGCCTCCCCGCCGCGGAATTGCGGAATGGCGGCGAGCGAGTGCATGCCCTGGAAATATTTCCCCGCCGGATCATCCGGCGGGAGATCCAGGTCATCGATGAGCCGCGGCTGGCCGGCGTACATCAGCTCGGGAATGAGCCCGCGCGTGATCGGAGCAAACTCGTGCTCGCCGGCGGGATCGTGAAAGCTGGTGCCGGGGGCCGCGCTGCGGGTGATGCGAACCATCGGGCGCTCAAGCTCGTCGCGGGTGACGGCAATGAAGCGATCGAAGTGCAGGATCTTGCGCCCGTATTCCAGCGCGATCTTCGCCACGTCCGCGGGCTCATCGTGGCGGCTCATCGCGCGCGCGGCGTCGAGCACCAGCGCAAGCAGTTGATGGGGATCGCGCTCCTCCGGCATCCGGGAGGGATTATACCACCGTACCGCTGGCCTACCGCTGATCGATCGGCTTGACCTTCAGGTCCATCGGCCCGACATAGTCGTCCGTGGGACGGATAATGCGGTTATTCCGGTGCTGCTCCATGATATGGGCGGTCCAGCCGGTCACGCGGGCGATCGCGAAGATGGGGGTGAACAGATCGAGCGGGATCCCCATCGTGTAGTAGGCGCTGGCCGAGAAGAAATCGACGTTGGGATCTTTGTTCTTGGTGCGCTTGACGATCGGGATCAGCCGCTCGCTCATCTCATACCAGAGCGAGTTCCCCGCGTCCTGCCCGAGTTGCTTGCTCATCTTGCGAAGGAACGTCGCGCGCGGATCGAACGTGCGATAGACGCGATGGCCAAAACCAGGAACCTTCTGGCCGCTCGCGAGCATCTCCTCGACCTGCTTTTCGGCGTTCTCGGGCGTCTTGCAGGCGAGGAGCATTTCCATTACGTCCTGGTTCGCCCCGCCATGCAGCGGACCCTTCAATGCCGCCAGAGCCGCTGTGACGGCCGCGTGCATGTCCGCCAGCGTCGCGGCGGTGACGCGCGCGGTGAACGTGCTGGCGTTCATGCCGTGCTCGGCGTGCAGGACTAACGCCGCATCCATCACCCGCGTGAGCGTCTCATGCGGCTTCTTACCGTTGAGCATGTAGAGAAAGTTCCCCGCGAGCGACAGTGACGCATCGGGCGCGATCGGCTTCTCACCCGAACGCAGGCGATGGAACGCCGTCACGATCGTCGGGAACTGCGCCGTCAGCCGAACCGCCTTGCGACGATTGGCATCGGGCTCATTGCTGCGAAGATCCGGATCGGTCGAGCCGAGTGCACTGCAGGCCGTCCGCAGCGCATCCATCGGCTGCGTTTCCTTCGGAAGGGCCTCGAGAATCGCCGATACATGCGCTGGCAATGTCATGTTATCGGCGAGTTCTTTTTTGGCCTGATCCATCTCCTGGCGGTTGGGAAGCCTCCCATCCCAAAGCAGAAATGCCACTTCGCCGAATGAGGTGTTCTCGACGAGGTCGCCGATGTCGTACCCGCGATAGACCAGCCGACCGGCGACGCCGTCGATGAAACAAATCTCGCTCTTGGCGGCGACGACGCCCTCCAGGCCTCCCGTGGCGGGAGCTTTAGCGGGCGGAGCGGTAGTCAGGGTCTGGGTCATCTGTGGGGCACCTCGCGGAACGCGCTTGCTCGATTTATTAGGGAACAGGCCGGCGGGGACTCACGACAACTTCTTCCGTGACGTGGCGGGTCCACTCACAACAGCTTGTGTGCGCACGCACTATATCGTGCGGGCTTGCGCGGCGTCAATTCATGCATTGAGACCGGCCAATCGGAGGCGCTGCATCCTGCTGCGTGTTGCGTGCTGAATGCCGCGTACCGCGTGCCGCATGCCGCATGCGGGTGCTGCGTGTTGCGTGGCGCTGCGCTGGATCCGGCAATCAGAAGCTACTTGGTGATCTTGGCGATTTGCTCCGGCGTGAGAACCTGCCGGATCTGATCGACTCGATCAAGCACCATTTTCCTGGTCGCATCGAGATTGGCACGAGCGACGCCGTCGAGCTTGGCGAGGAGCGCCTGCTGCGGGCCGGACTTCTCGGAGGCGTTCTGGTAGTCGTCCCACATCTGCTTGATCTGGTCGCGATCTTCCGGCGAAGGTTTCAGCATGCCCCCGCCGCTGCCGATGTCGATCTTCTTCAGCTTCGCGACCTGCTCGGGGGTGACCTTCCACGCCTTGGCCATGGCTGGGTCCTGAATAATCCGATATCGCCCGGCGACGAGCGCGCGCTGTTGCTGGTCGACGCCCAGCGCGCCGCGCTGGAAGCCGTAGTTAAATCTGTATTCGCCGCCCGCCTTGGACACGATCATCACGGCGGCGTCGCCGTTCACTGACCAGCTGGTGTCGTTGATTTTCAGGATGCGTGGCGCCGGCTGCCCCGGGCGATCGCGCATGCGGTTCGGGGCGTTGGGGTCGATGCTCACCTCGCCGCGCGAGGGCATCGCGCCAAACATGAACCAGTAAACCAGCCCCCCGCCGATGAGCAGGCAAAGCACGAGCGCGCCAATTCCGATCGCCTGCCGCGCCTGCGGCGAAAGCGTTGTGGGAGAAGGAGTGACAGAAGTGCCAGGATGTTTCACATCGAGGTGAGTCATCTTAATTCATTACCAGGTTCGGCTCACCGTGTTGCGCGCGGTATTGATCCAGGAAACTCCATTGCGGCTGCCAGCCGAAATGTTCACGCATCTTGCCGATGAGCACGGGACTGCGAAACGCCGGCCAATCACCGGGTAGCGGCGGAAACTCGGGATGATGCTCCCGCAGGCGTGGGGCAATGGGATAGAGACTCAATACCTCCGCCGCCGAGAAGTGATACGCCTCAAAGCCCGGCCGGGGGTTTTCGATAGCGAGCGCGTACGCTCGCGCGAGGTCGGTCGCGTGCACATACGAAGCAAATCCATCCGTGCGCGTGGGGCGTTGACGCATCTGGTTCACGATCGTCTCGCTATAAGTCTCCGCCATCACCCAGGGCGGACGAAATACGGCAACCGACAGACCTTCGCGCTGGGCCAGCATCTTCGCATAACCTTCGATCGCCGCCTTGCCCATTGCATATTGATTGCATGGCGTCAGCGGATGGGTCTCATCGAACGGCAGGCGCTGCGGGATCACGGGATCGGTCATCTCCCACATCCCGTATGCCTGACAGGAACTGGTGTAAATCACCCGCTTCATCTTCAAATCGGCCGCCGTCTGTAAAACGGTGGCGCCGGCCCGAGTATTGTCGATCCAGACATCCAGCGGTGTCGGCCCCGCATGCGTGCTGGGCATTTCACCCAGGTGGCAGACGGCATCCGCCTGCTCCAGGATCGGCTGCACCTGCTCGCGATGTGCGAGCAGCGCGCAGATGTGTTTCGCCGCACTGCTCTCCTTCGGATACCGGCGATCGACGTTGATCACCTGATGTCCGCGGCTGAGCAGTTCTTTCACCACGAACGCGCCGACACGCCCGCTTCCGCCGGTAACGACAACCCTCATGCTCATGGGACCGAAATGGTACCATCGGAATGTGTCCGAGACACCCGAGACACCCGAGACACCCGAGGCATCGCTCCCGCTTCCCATGACGGCCGAGCGAGACTACCGCCCCGCCATCGCGGCGGCGGTGCTCGCCCTAATCATCTACGCCATCACCCTCGGCGGGACATACGTTTACGACGATCGATACATCATCCTGACCGACCCGCGCGTCAGCGATGTGGGTCGGTGGGGGCAATACTGGACCAAGGACTACTTCAACGGCGGGGCCGACAACCTCTATCGCCCGCTGACGTCGATGAGCTACGCGATCCAGGCAAAGCTGCACGGGATCGGCGAAAATCGCGCCTGGGCGTTTCACCTGGTGAACGTACTGGCGCACGCGGCCGCGAGCGCGCTGGTCGCAGAACTGGCGCGACGGCTCACGCGCTCGACGCCCATCGCGCTGGTCGCCGGCTTACTCTTCGCCGCCCATCCAATCCATGTCGAAGCGGTCGCGAACATCGTCGGACGGGCGGAGTTGATGTGCGGCGCGGGGATGTTCGCCGCGCTTGTGCTTTTTCTCAAACCACTCACCACTTCGCGTGCGATCGTGATCTGGCTCTGTCTGGTCTTCGCGATGCTGAGCAAGGAACAAGGCCTGCTGCTGCCGCCGCTGCTCGTCCTTTTGATCCCGTTGCGATCCATCACAGCGGCGACACGTTCGTCGCCCGGCGGCGATCACATAGCGGGTGAGCCGGGTTCCGCAGCGACCCAGGCCCTGGCGTACGCCTCGCCACAGACGCCGCACGCCCGGCGGCCGCGAGCCGGGCTGCTTCTGACGCTCCTGATCCTCTGGACGATGGCCCTCTACATCGGCTTCCGCGAACACATTCTCAAGTTCTGGTGGGACCGCTCCTTCCTCGACCCGGTCATTAACCCGCTGGTCGAAAGCACCGGCGTCGATCGTTGCCTCGTACCGGTTGCCATGCTCGGCCGATACGTCGCCCTCCTGATCGCGCCGATCCGGCTCCTCCCCGACTACGGCGGTGACGTCATCGGATCCCATGCCAGCCTCGGCGATCCGTATTTCATTCTCGGCGTGATCGCGATGATTGCATGGCTCATTGCCTTCGTCCTCGCCGTCCGCCGCCGGAAACATGCGATCGTCTTCTGTCTGCTTTCCGCCACCCTGCTTTATGGGATGGTGGCCAATGTCCTTACGTTGATCGGCACGAACTTCGCCGAGCGGTTGATGTATATCCCGTCGGCGTTTGTGTGCATCCTTGCGGCGATAGCGGTGATGAAGCTGCGGCGACCGATCGGGCTGGTGGCCGCATGTTGCATCGTCGTGTTGTTCAGCGCGCGATCGCTGAGCTACGCGGAGCGGTGGAACGACCCCGTGGCGCTTTTTGAACGCGGGCTGGCGGAGCAGCCGAAATCAATCCGGCTCTCGATCCTGCTGGCCGAGGAGTGGGAGCGTCGCGGGGAGCTGGACCGCGCCCGGCAGGTCATGCGCAGCGCGCGGGAGACGATGCCGGATTATTACCGACTATGGCTCGTGTCGGCGCGGATCGAGCTGGAAGCCGGGAATTTCGCGACCGCCCGCGCGTTCACCCGGCACGCCCAGCAGATCAATCCCACGCCCGGGGGAGAGATGATGCTGTCCGAGATTCATTCGCGTGAATCAGCCGCCGCGGCGGCAACACGGCCGTCGCGCCCGGCGACGTCACCGTGATCAACGAAGATCCGTCCGCCGCGGCGGCGGACCAGAACGCCGCCGGGAAAGTGCTGCCGCGGGGGCGTGGCGAGATCGAGGATCATCGCCTCCAGCCGCTCGACCGCACTCGGCGGAACCTCAACACCGGTTTCTGCCTGGCGCGAGAGCCAGCTCCGCAGTGCTTCTCTTCGAATCAGGGGGCAGAGGCGAGCAGTTCGTTGAAGATCAAGAATGTCGTTCATCGGCGGCGACTGTTGGCGCAGCCATTCAGCCAGCGCGGCACAGGTACCTCCCAGATCAATCAGGGGCTGAACAAGCTCGGGATGACATTCGAGGAAAGCACGAACACGATTGCGTTGCTGCAGCGGCGAGCGGTTGCTGGAGTCTTCCCGCCACGGAATGTTCCGGCTGAGCAGCCACTGCCGCAACGTCGCCCGGCGGACGCCGAGCAGTGGGCGGAGGATTGTCACGCCGGCGATTGTTGCTTGCGTTGCCATGCCGGTTAATCCCGCGGGACCACTGCCGCGGAGAAGACGCTGGAGAATGGTCTCCGCTTGATCGTCGGCGTGGTGGGCGAGGAGAACGCCCTGCAGATTCTCTTGGCGGATCAGACGGCGGAAGAGCTCAAGGCGCGCCGCGCGATAGCGAGCGGAGAGATTCCGGGGGAGCGGATGGATCGAGCGTTCGATCTCGCTGCGCCTGGCGAGAGTGAGAGCCAACCCGCAAGCGGCGGCGCGGTCGTGGACGAATTGGGCATCGACGGCGCTTTCGCCGGCGCGGGTTTCGTGATCGAGGTGGATGACGTGGAGCGTGAGATCGCAGCCGCGCGTGCGGAGCAGTTCAAGGAGCGCGATGCTGTCCGCCCCGCCGCTGACGGCGACTCCCCATCGACCGCGAGAAATTGTGGAAACCGCGGCGAAGGGATCGCCAGCAAGCGAATCGACCTCACGCATGCTTCAATTTTAGCAATGGATCCGTCGTTGAGATGCTATTTCGCCAATCGGCTGGCGCGGGCGAGGCGGAGTTCAAGATCGTTCTGGTGATACTCGGCCGGGAGCTTCTCGATTTCCTTGTAGCAGCGAACGGCTTCGACGTAGTCCTGGTTAATTTCGGCATCGATCGCCTTGCCCCAGAGCTGCTTGGAGAGCTCATACGGCGGGAGCTGCGGCTCGGAAGGCTTGGGCGGCTCGGGCGTCGCAACTTGCTGCGGAGGCTCTGGAGCGAGCGGCTGCGTCGCGGGGGAAGCAAGCGGCTCGGCCGGCTTCGGAGCCGACGGAACCGACGCACTCGCGGGGACCGGGACCGCAGGAGCCGGCGGCACAACGATCGGCGG
>JADMIO011560743.1_pt1 | contig 20379 bp, 20 predicted proteins | sample 8958161 | NCBI WGS metagenome assembly JADMIO01 (sample SAMN16585339, study PRJNA669376) | soil metagenome | isolation source: Crop rotation soil | place: USA: Cullars Rotation, Alabama | collected 2011 | reverse complement strand
CCAATGTGCTGGAAAGATGTTCACGATCGCGCCGCCGTCTCCCATGCGACGGGCGGCCGCCTGCGCGCAGAAGAACGGCGCGCGCAGGTTGATGGCGAACATCGCGTCCCACGTCTCGGGCGTGACCTCGCCGATCGGCGTGCGCACCATGATCGCCGCCGAGTTGACGAGGACGTGCAAAGCACCGAAGTCGTCGGCGACGGCGTCCACGAGCTGCGCGGGTCCCTCGTGCGAGGCCAGGTCCGCGCCGAAGAGCCGCGCCTCGCCGCCACTGCGCGTGATCTGATCGACGGTGTCGCGCGCGCCGTCGACGGAGCCGTGATAATGAATCGCGAGCCGCATCCCGCGCTCCGCGAGCGCGAGCGCGATCGCCTTCCCGAGCCGGCGCCCCGAGCCGGTGACGAGCGCGACGCGGCCGCGGAGCGGAGTCGTCACGCGACGCGCTGGCGTTCGCGGATGGCGGCCACGCGCGCGTCCTGCCGCTCGAGCCACTCGTGCGGCACGCGCTGATTGCCGATCTGTCGCGGCCCCTCGGTCGCGCCGTGCCAGTCCGACCCGCCGCTCGGCACGAGGTGGAAGAAGTCCGCGAGCGCGGTGAGGCGCGCGATGTCGTCCGCGTTGTGGCTCGGATGCCGAATCTCGAGCCCATCGAGTCCCTGATGCACGAGCGGCTCGATGCGCGAGCGACGGCCGGCCTCACCGGGATGCGCCAGCACGGCGATGCCCCCAGCCGCGTGCACGAGCGCGATCGCGTCGGCCATCGTGAGGCGCATCTTCTCGACGAAGGCGGGGCGGCCCCAGCCGAGATAGCGATCGAACGCATCGCGCGAGTCGCGCGCCCATCCGTTCGCGATCATCGCTTTCGCGACGTGCGGACGTCCGATCGCGCCGTCCTGCGCCTGCTCGAGCACGTCCGCGAACTCGAGATGCACGCCGATCGCGTTGAGCTTCGCGACGATCTGCTCGCCGCGATGACGGCGCGCGTCGCGAAAGACGGCGAGTCGCGTCTCGATCTGGTCGAGCCGCTCGATGTGGAGGCCGAGGAGGTGCAGCTCGCCCGTCGCGTCGTAGGCGCTGAGCTCCACACCCGGCACGAGGCGAAGCCCGAGTCGCGCGGCGGTCTCGCACGCCTCGGCGACGCCGGCGATGGAGTCGTGATCGGTCAGCGCGAGCGCGGCGATGCCCGCGCGGTGCGCGTGCTCGACGACGACGCGAGGCGCGAGCGCCCCGCGGAGGCGGTGGAGTGCGAGTGCAGGTCGACGAACCGCCCCGCGTTCCCCCCCCCGTCGGCGGGAGCGCGGCCGGCCGGCGACGTCACTTGGCGTATCCGGCTTCCGGCGACGTGAAGCTGGGCTGCGACTGGCCGAGCAGTCTCTCCAGCTCCGAGGTCGGAAGCTCGGCCAACGACTGCTCGCGCGAGCGCGTGCCGTGCGGCGAGTAGCGGGTCACGCGCGTCTCGCGCGCGTCGCCCGTGCCGTGCACGAAGACGAGGCCGAATTCGTCGGCGTCGTACTGCGTGATGAAGCCGGAGGGATAGACGCGCCACGTCTTGCCGCCGACCGTGATCGAGCGCGAGGGCATGTCAGGTGAGCTCCACTTCGGTGAGGAGTGCGGGAGCCGTGGGCTCGCGCATCGTATGAATGGCGGCGGAGAGCACGTCGGCACTCGCCGCTTCGGTGAACTCGGTGAACTCGGTGAACTCGGTGAACGCGCCCGCATCAGCTGGATTCTCGAACACCCAGAAATTGCAACCGAGCGCGCGGAACTGGTCGCGGCGCGCGCGCAGATCGGTCACGTAGCCGGCGCGGCGCTCTACGCCCACGCGCGACGTCGCGATCCGGAGCGCGCGCGCCACGTCAGACGGCTCCCTCGGGCACGGATTCGAGCGTGCGCTTGAGATCCGCGAGGAACTTGTCGGCATCGGCGCCGTCGACGACGCGATGGTCGAACGAGAGCGAGAAGTACGCGCACGTGCGGATGGCGATCGTGTCCTCACCATCGGCGCCGGTGATGACCTTCGGCCGCTTCTCGATCGCGCCGAGTCCGAGGATCGACGTGGTGCCGACGGGGATGATCGGCGTGCCCATGAGCGAGCCGAAGACGCCGGGGTTCGTGATCGTGAACGTGGCGTCCTGCACCTCGGTCGGCTGGAGCTTCTTCGCGCGCGCGCGACCGGCGAGATCGTTGATCTGCCGCGTGAGCCCGATGAGCGAGAGCTCGTCCGCGCGCTTCACGACCGGCACGATGAGGCCCCAGTCGAGCGCGACGGCGATGCCGATGTTGATCTGCTTGCGGAAGATGATGTCGGTGCCCGACACCGCCGCGTTGACGATCGGGTGCCGCTTGAGCACCTCGGTCGTCGCGCGAACGATGAACGGCAGGTAGGTCAGCTTCTCGCCGGTCTGCCGTTCGAACTCGGCGCGGTTCGCGGCGCGGATGCGCGCGACGCGCGTGAGGTCGATCTCGAAGAAGCTCGTGACGTGCGCCGCGATGCGCTTCGCCGCCGACATGTGGTCGGAGGTGAGCTTGCGAATCTTCGACATCGATTCGACGCGATCGCCGGCCCACGGCTGCGGCAATGGTCCGAAATGCTCGGCGGTGACTGGCGTGGCGACCGTGGCGGGGAGGCCAGCCGGCATCGCGGGCGCCGTGCGCGCGGGGACGCCCTGGTCGATGAACTGTTGGATGTCACGCTTGGTGACGCGGCCAGCGACGCCGGAGCCCTGCAGGCCGGCGAGCTCGATGCCGTGCTCCGCGGCGATCTTGCGAACGAGCGGCGAGGACTTGGTACGGACGCGATCCTCGAAGGAGTTGCCGTTGCCGCTGGCGGCGTACGCGGGTTGCGGTGCGGCGGGTGGAGCGGCGGGAATCGGGTTATTCGAGGGCGCGCTCGCTGGCATAGCTTGCCCAACGGGGGGGGGCCCCCCGGCCGGCGACGCGCTCGGCGCGGGTGCCCCAGCCGCCGGCGCCGGAGCCGACGCCGGCGCTCCGGGCGTGAACGCGCCCGCCTCCGTCTCGATCCGCGCGACCACCGTCTGCACGGGCACCGTCTGCCCGTCCGTGACGATGATCTCGGCGAGCACGCCGCTCGTCGGCGATGGGATCTCCGCGTCGACCTTGTCGGTCGAGATCTCGAAGATCGGCTCATCGCGCTTCACGGTGTCGCCGACCTTCTTCAGCCAGCGCGACATCGTGCCTTCGGCGATCGATTCCCCCATCTGGGGCATCACCACGTCGATGCGTGCCACCCTGTAGCCCTCGAAAAAAGATCGAAAAGAAGTGTGCGCGGGCGACTAGCGCCGGCGCATGCGCATTAAGACTAGCGTCGGAAGCGTCACCGCGCCGAGCACCGCGCCGGCGACCCAGTACGTCGTCCAGTTACAGGTCGGAACGCCCTCGCAGGACGGCGCCTTCTTGAGACTCTCCACGATACGGCCGACGAGCACGCCCACCATCCCGCCGGTCACCACCCCGATGAACGTCGTGAAGCATCCGACGCCGACGCGCCGCCCGAGCTGGAGCTCGGCCTCGGACGTGCCAGGGCTGGAGCCGCCACCGTTCGTCGCCATCAGTACGCCGCTACGCGCCGCACGGCGTGCACGATGTCCGCCGTCTGGGGAAGCACGTAATCCTCGAGCGAGGGCGCGTACGGCAGCGGCACGTCGGCAGCGGTCACACGCAGCACCGGCGCATCGAGCCACTCGAACGCCGATTCCATGAGACGCGCGGTTATCTCGCCCGCGAAGCCGCCGGTCCGGGTGTCCTCGTGCACGACGATCGCGCGGTTCGTCTTCTTCACCGTCGCGAGGATCGCCTCTTCATCGAGCGGCGCGAGCGTGCGCAGATCGATCACCTCGACCGACAGGCCATCGCTCCTCTCGAGCTGCTCCGCCGCCTCGAGCGCCTTCCACACCGTCGCGGCGTACGTGATGATCGAGACGTCCCTCCCTTCCCGCGCGACGCGCGCCTTGCCGATCGGCACGACGTGATCGCCCGCGGGCATCCGCTCCTTCACGCGACGATAGAGATACTTGTGCTCGAAGAAGAGCACGCAGTCGTCGTCGCGGATCGCCGCCTTGAGCAGTCCCTTCGCGTCGCTCGCCGTCGCCGGATAGACGACCTTGAGCCCCGGTGTGTGCACGAAGCCCGCTTCCGGATTCTGCGAGTGGAACGGACCGCCGCGCACGTAGCCCCCGCTCGGCCCGCGCACGACCATCGGGCACGGCAGGAACGCGCGATAGCGCGCCGTCGCGACGTAGTTCGTGAGGATGTCGTACGCGTTCGCGATGAAATCGATGAACTGCATCTCGACGACCGGCCGCATACCCATGTGCGCCGCCCCCGCCGCCGCGCCGACGATGCCGACCTCCGAGATGGGAGAATCGATCACGCGCGACTCGCCGTACTTCGCGAGCAGTCCATCGGTGACCTTGAAGGCGCCGCCGTACGCACCGATGTCCTCGCCGATGCAGAACACGTTCTGATCGCGCGCCATCTCCTCGAAGAGCGCTTCGCGAATCGCCTCGAGGTAGGTGATCTCGGCCATCAGACGTGCTCCGGCTTGCCGTACGTGCCCCACCCTTCCGGGCGCTCGTGCTCATCGATGACGGCGCCGGTTTCTGTCCGGAACCACAGGGGCCGTTCACGCGGCGGATCCGCGTAGATCCCCTCCAGCGCGTCGAGCGCTTCAGGCATCGGCGACCGCTCGGCTTCATCCGTCGCGCGATCGATCTCGTCGCGCACACGCGCGTCGACGGCGTCGAGCTCCGCCTGCGTGAAGCCAAGCTCCGTCGTGAGTCGCGTCAGGTATCGGTCGACGGGATCGTTCTCCGCCGCCCAGCGCTCGATCTCGCCCTCGGGCACGTACGACTGGTTGTCGTGCTCCGCGTGTCCTTTGCGGCGATACGTAATCAGCTCGATGAGCGACACGCCGCCTCCGGCGCGCGCACGATCCACCGCTCGCTTCGTCACGTCGTAGACCGCGAGCACGTCGTTCCCATCCGCCTGCTCGCCGGGGACGCCGTAGCCGATCGCCTTGTCCAGAAAAAACCGCGCCGCCGTCTGCTTGCTCGTCGGCGTCGAGTACGCGTAGCCGTTGTTCTCGACGATGACGACGAGCGGGCACCGCTGCACCGCCGCGAGGTTGATCCCCTCGTGGAACGCGCCCGTGCTCGTCGCGCCGTCGCCGATGTAGACGAGCCCCACGCGATCCTCGCCGCGCATCTTGAAGCTGAGCGTCACGCCGGCCATCACCGGCACCATGTCGCCCAACGGCGAGATCTGTCCGATGAAGCCGCGATCGAGATCGCCGAAGTGGATGTTCAGCTCGCGGCCGCGCGTCGGCGAATCGCCTTTGGCCATGTACTGCCGCAGGATCTCGAGCGGCGCCGCGCCCTTCACGAGCATCGCGCCGAGGTTGCGAATCAACGGCGAGAGAATGTCGCGTCGTTCGAGCGCGAACGCGCTGCCCACCGCATCCGCCTCCTGGCCGAGCGATCGGAACAAGCCGCCGACGACCTTCGTCTGCCGGTACAGCGCGACGAGCCGCTCCTCGAGCGTGCGCGTGAGCCGCATCCAGTAGTAGAGCGCGAGCAGCTGCTCGCGAGTGAGTCGCGACGCGGGCGACGCATCGTCGCGCACTTCCGTCGCACTCGCCTTCCCGCGCGGCTTCGTCGTCTCGACGGCGCCGCGCGCAGCACGCTTCGGCATCAGTACGACGCTTCGAGTACGTGCGAGGGATCTTCCTGCCGATGCAGCTCGACGAAGAACCGCTTCACGTTTCGATCGAGACGGCTCTCGCCCATCTGATCGGTGTGGACCTCGACGAACGTGTAGTGTCCGCCCTCGGCCTTCACCGTCAGCTGCAAAGCGCCGAGCGGTCCGGAGAAGCCGCGCGCGCGCGCATCGTTCTTCGTGGCCGCGAGCTTGAGCGCCGGGAAGAACGCGTCCGCGGCGTCGAGCACCGCGGTCGGAACGAGATGCGTCCGGTAGAAGTGTCGCATGTCTTCGTGAGAGTGATGCGGCCGATGCCGATCGACGCGCTCAGGCGCCCGGACCGCGCGCGTTGCGGACTTCCTGTCGCCAGTCCATCCGCTCGAGCTTCTTCGTCGAGTCGCGCCGGAACTGGATCGCGATCGCCCAATCGCCCGCGGTGATGAAGCGGAGCGTCGCGTAGTACGTGCCGAGCTCCGGACCGGGCGCGAACGAGTCCCACGTGTTCTGCCGGTCCATGCTCGTCGCGAAGATGCGTCCCTCGCCGCCCTCGATCGGCTGCCCCGTCTCCTTGTCGCGCACGACGACCTTGTACACGACCCGCTCGCGCGCGCGCGGCGGCACCGGCTCCGACGACACGCGGAACGCGAGGTCGTCGGTCCAGAACCGGAGATCCGGAACCTTCGGCTCACCCGACCGACAGGAGAGCGTCGCGGCCGTCGCCACCATCACGGCGACCATTCGCAGCGAGAACGACGGGGAACGCATGCTCGTGAATCTCAGGACGCGTAGTACTCGAGGCCGAGGTGCGTGATCTGCTCCTCGCCCATCAGATGGCGCAGCGTGTTCTTGAGCTTCGTCTGCTGGATGAAGAGGTCGTGCTCGGGCTGGAGTCCCGGCGCGGCCATCGGGCTCTTGTAGTAGAACGAGAGCCACTCCTGGATCCCCTTCATCCCCGAGCGCTGCGCGAAGTCGCTGAACAGCGCGAGGTCGAGCACGATCGGCGCGGCGAGGATCGAGTCGCGGCAGAGGAAGTTGACCTTGATCTGCATCGGGTAGCCCATCCACCCGACGATGTCGATGTTGTCCCAGCCTTCCTTGTTGTCGCCGCGGGGCGGGTAGTAGTTGATGCGCACGACGTGCGAGAAGTCCTTGTACAGGACCGGATACTTCTCCGGCTGCAGGATCGTGTGCAGCACCGAGAGCTTCGACTCCTCCTTCGTCTTGAACGACGCCGGATCGTCGAGCACCTCGCCGTCGCGATTGCCGAGGATGTTCGTGGAGTACCAGCCCGCGAGACCGAGCATGCGCGCCTTGAGTCCCGGCGCGATGACGGTCTTCATCCACGTCTGGCCCGTCTTGAAGTCCTTCCCCGAGATCGGCACGCCGCGATCGTTCGCGAGCTGCTGCAGCGCGAGCGTGTCGACGGCGAGGTTCGGTGCGCCGTTGCAGTAGGCGACGCCTTCCATGATGCACGCCCACGCGTAGAGCATCGACGGCGCGATCGCTTCGTCGTTGCGCTCCATGGCCTTCTCGAACTGCTCGATCGTGGCGTGCTGCGGGCCGGGCTTGATGAACACCTCGGTCGACGCGCACCACACGGCGACGACGCGATCGAGATTGTTCTTCGCCTTGAAGTCACGAATGTCCTGGCGGAGCTGCTCGGCCAGGTCGCGCTTCGTCTTCCCTTGCTTGACGTTCGTGCCGTTGATGCGCGTGACGTACTTGTTCTCGAAGACCGCGGGCATCGGCTTGATGCCCTTCAGGAACTCGGCGATCGGCTCGAGATCGCGATCCTCGAGCACACCCGCCTTCTTCGCGGCCGTGTACGCATCATCGGGAATCGGATCCCACGCGCCGAACACGAGGTCGTCGAGATTCGCGAGCGGAACGAACTCCTTGATGAGCGGCGAGCGATTTTCCGTGCGCTTGCCGAGGCGGATCGTCGCCATCTGCGTGAGCGATCCGATCGGCTGCGAATGACCGCGGCGGATACTCTCGACGCCGGCCATGAACGTGGTCGCGACGGCGCCGAGGCCGGGGGTCAGAATGCCGAGCCGGCCGCTGGCCGGACGGACGGATGGACGTGCACTGCCGGACGAGGATCCCTGCACCGGGTGGAGTCTCCGAGTGGAAAGAGAGGCCGCGCTACGGGCGCGCGGCGGAGTCGAACTTCGCGCGCGCCGACGCACCGCGTGCGCGCTCCGTGGGCACGCGCGATTCGCTCTCGCGCGGCGGCGGCGCATCGGCCGCGGCGGTCACGACGATGCGCTCGCCGTCGGCGTCCTGCATCAAGTCGTGCGTGACGTGATAAACGAATGCGATCCGCTGCACGGCGGTGATCCACGCGGTGACGCTGAGCAGCGTGACGATGAACATCAGCACCCAACCACCGAGCGCGAGTCCGAAGAACGCCTGCGGCGCGGAGAGCAGGGTGACGCGCTCCGGGCGCTGCATGATGCCGACCTTCGCGTCTATCCCGAGGGCCTCCGCCCGGGCCCGGGTATACGACGTGAGGAACGTGCCCACGATGCCGAGGATCGTGACGGCGACCATCGGCGTCCCCGCCTCGCTCGGGACGCCGTGCAGCACGTTGTTGCGCGCGAAGAAGATCGCCAGCCCGCCGAGCAGCGCGCCATCGGCGATCCGATCGAGCGTCGAGTCGTAGAACGCGCCGAAGACCGTGCTGCGCCCCGTGCGCCGCGCGACCGTCCCATCGAGGACGTCGAAGATGGCGGTGACGCCGAGCACCCACCCCGCGGTGCGGATGTGGCCGGAGGCGAAGATGGCCCCCGCCGTCATCGCGCAGAGCGTGCCGATCGTCGTGATCGTATTCGGGTTGACCCGCCACCTCACCAGGAGATCGGCCACGGGTTGGATGACGCGGAGATAGCCGCGTTTGATCCACTCCCAGAAACCGTTCATTCGGCGGCGCGGATGCGATGGGTCATGCTCGAGCGGGCGGGCGTCGGACGCGAAGGCAGGGGCGGAACCTGATGGTCCCGCGAGCCCCGTAAAGTACTGTCCGCGCGAGACCTCTCACAACCCACCGCACGTGCTCGCAACGCGTGCTTCCCACGCGCGCTCCGAAGCGCGCTCCGAAGCGCGCTCAGGGCACTTGCCAGGTCGCGGACGGGCCGAGCACGACGCCGTCCTTCGTGTACGTCTTCGTGCCGTCGACGGTCGTCGCCTTGAGGCGCACCGTGGCGCCGGCGTTCACGCCGCGCACCGTCAGCCCCTCGACGCCGCTCGCGTTCACCTGCTTCACGAACACTTCGGTCGCGCCCGTGACGACGTAGACGTTCACCGCCTGCGAGAGGTTGTTCGTGAATCGGAGCGTCGCGTCGGCGTTCGTCGTCGTCGGCGCGGAGCGCACCTCGACCTGCCGCCCGCTGCACGCTCCGAGCAAGGTCATCGCGCACACCGCAACGAACGCGGCCGTCATGGTCGATCGTCTCATCGTTCCTCCGTTCGGGATCGTGGGCGCCTTGGTGACGGACGCCCATCGGGTCGCTCACGCGGCGTGCAAGAACGGTGCGCCAAGCGCCTCGGCTCGCTGCGTTCCAGACCGCCGCGCCAGATGCCGACTGCGGCGAATCGGGGTAAGTTCTGCGACGATCGGCGATCCGCCGGTCGCGTGGCTCTCATGATTTTCCCGCCCGCCGATGCGTCGCGCCAGACACTCGCTCGCGTTCGCTACCACGCCGATCCTCGCGCTGACACTCGCGTGCTCGCACGCAGGTCCGCCCGTCACCGTGCGCCCACGCACGCAGGTCTCGTCCGCCGGCGAGGTCGCGCCGAGCATCGCGCGCCGCGTCGCCGACACGATGCGCGTGGTGCTCGAGAAGGGCACGCGCGACAGTGCCTTCCCCGGCGCGTTCGCGATCGTCGGGAACCATGCAGGCATCGTCGCGCGCATCGGCGTCGGGCATCTCGACTGGGCCACGTCGCCCGCGGTCGATGGCAACACGATGTGGGACCTCGCGTCGCTCACGAAGGTCGTCGGGATGACGAGCGCGATGATGCAGCTCGTCGAACAAGGCAAGGTCGACGTGAACGCGCCGGTGCAGCGCTATCTGCCCGACTGGGTCGGGCCGAACAAGGAGCGCGTGACCGTGCGGCATCTGCTCACGCACGCGTCGGGGCTTCCGGCGTGGCGCCCGTTGTACAAGGAGGCCACCGACGCCGCGAGCGCGATGCGACTCGTCTACGCGACGCCGCTCGACACGCTGCCGGGCGTGCGCATGGTGTACAGCGATCTCGGGGCGATCCTCCTCGGTGAGATCGTGCGGCGCGTCTCGGGTGAGCCGCTCGATGTCTATCTGCCGAAACGCGTCTTCGGTCCGCTCGGCATGACGTCGACGATGTACAAGCCGCCCGCGTCGATGCTCGATCGCATCGCGTGGACGGAGTTCGATCCGTGGCGGCGGCGGCATCTGCACGGCGAGGTGCACGACGAGAACTGCGCGATGCTCGGCGGAGTGACCGGGCACGCGGGACTGTTCAGCACGGGCGAGGATCTCGCGCGGCTCGCGATGGCGTACCTGAATCACGGCACGCTCGACGGCCGTCGCGTGTTCTCGCCGGATGTCATCGCGCGCTTCACGACGATCGACAACGCGTCGCTGTCGAACCGCGCGCTCGGCTGGGAGAAGCCGACGGGCGCCAACTCGGGCGGCCACAAGCTCTCGGCGTCGGCGTTCGGACACACGGGCTTCACCGGCACCTCGATCTGGATCGATCCCGAGCGCGACGCGTTCGTCATCCTGCTCACCAATCGTGTGAACCCGACGCGCCAGAACTCGCGCATCGGCGGCGTGCGCATCGCGCTCGCGGACGCGGTGATGACCGCGCTCGCGAGCGATCCCTCCTCAACGACGCGGCCATGACTCTCACGTTCATCGATTGGGCGATCGTCGCGGCGTACTTCCTCCTCTCGGCGGGCATCGGCTTCGCGTACACGAAGCGCGGCGGCGAGAGCCTGAACGAGTACTTCCTGTCTGGACGCGCGGTGCCCTGGTGGCTCGCGGGCGCGTCGATGGTCGCGACGACGTTCGCGGCCGACACGCCGCTCGTGGTGACCGGCATGGTCGCGTCGCACGGCGTCTCGGGGAACTGGCTGTGGTGGTGCCTCGCGATGAGCGGGATGCTCACGGTGTTCTTCTTCGCGCGACTGTGGCGCCGCGCGCACGTGATGACCGACATCGAGTTCGCGGAGATTCGCTACTCGGGCAAGCCCGCGTCGTTCCTGCGCGGCTTCCGCGCGATCTACCTCGGCATCGGCGTCAACCTGATCATCCTCGGCTGGGTGACGCGTGCGATGGTGAAGATCCTCACCATCTCACTCGGCGTGAACCCGTACGTCGCCGTCGCGATCTGCTTCGTGATTACCGTCGCGTACTCGGTCGCCGCGGGGATGTGGGCGGTGCTGTGGACGGACCTCGTGCAGTTCGTGATCAAGATGAGCGCGGTGATCGTGCTCGCGATCTACGCCGTCGGCGCGGTCGGCGGCATGGATGCGCTCAAGAGCAAGGTCTCGGCGCATTTCGGATCGGAGGCGGCCGCGCTGTCGGTGTTGCCGGTGAAGATCTCGGACGGCGGGCTCTCCGCGTACGCGTGGATGCCGCTCCTCTCGCTCGGCGTATTCCTGTTCATGCAGTGGTGGGCCGCGTGGTATCCCGGCGCGGAGCCCGGCGGCGGGGGCTACGTCGCGCAGCGCATCTTCTCGGCGAAGTCGGAGCGCGACGGCGTGCTCGCGACGCTCTTCTTCCAGGTCGCGCACTATGCGCTGCGCCCGTGGCCGTGGATCATCACCGGCCTCGCGACGGTGATCCTCTATCCGAACGGCGTCGGGCCCACGGGCGACAAGGAAGGGGCGTACGTCCAGGCGTTCGTCGACCTGCTGCCGACGCCGTGGCGCGGCTTCATGATGGCGGGCTTCGCGGCCGCATACATGTCGACGGTGGCGACGCAGCTCAACTGGGGCGCGTCGTACCTCGTCAATGACTTCTATCGTCGCTTCCTCAAGCGCCATGAGAGCGAGAAGCACTACGTCGCCGTCTCGCGCGCCGCGACGATCGTGCTCTTCCTGCTCTCGATCGCGGTGACGTCGCAGCTCAGCTCCGTCGAGAAGGCGTGGCGCGTGCTGATCGGGCTCGGCGCCGGCACGGGGCTCGTCTACATGCTCCGCTGGTACTGGTGGCGCATCAACGCGTGGAGCGAGATCGGCGCGATGGTCGCCTCGTTCTTCACGTACACGTGGCTCAGCGGCGCGACCGGCCAGGTGCTCGCCGCGGCCGGCATCGTTGGTTCGGCTGACGCGTTGACGCCGTCGTTCGTCAGAGATGCAGGGGCGAACACCGATGCGGTGATCCTGATCGCGACGGTGGTGGTGACGACGATCGTGTGGGTGGTGGCGACGTTCGCCACCAAGCCCGAGTCGAACTCAGTGCTCGATGCGTTTTACCGTCGGGTGCGCCCGGGGGGACCGGGGTGGGCGGCCGTCTCCGAGCGGCTCGGCTACGGACGCGAGCCGATTCCGGGCGGTGCGCTCGCGTGGACGAACTGGGTCGCGGGGCTCGTCGCGGTGTACGGCTCGCTGTTCGGGATCGGAAAGGTGCTGTTCGGTTACTACGGCCAGGGGTTCTCGATGCTCGCGCTCGCCGCCGTGGCATTCTGGTGGATCTCACGGAGCTTCCGGAGCGAGGCCGGGCTCGTCGGCGAACCGGAAGCGGTACCAGGGGATTAGCAAAACAGTCACGACCGGCTATCTTCATAGCAGTCATTCCGGTGCACGCGCCGGGGTCCACGTCAGGGAGGGTCAGCATGAGCACGATTCAGCAGCCCGAAGTCACGGTCTCCGTCTCGCCGGTCGCCACGACCGAGGTGAAGCGCTTCATGGAGGCCGAGGGCGTGTCGTTCGAGCAGGGCGGGCTGCGCGTGAGCGTCCAGCCGGGCGGGTGCAGCGGCTTCAAGTACGGCCTCCTCATCGAGGACGCGGCCGCCGACGACGACATCATTCTCGATCAGGGCGAGTTCAAGATCTTCGTCGATCCGTTCTCCGCGCAGTACCTCCAGGGCGTCGCGATCGACTACGTCTCGTCGATGCAGGGCTCCGGGTTCACCTTCAAGAACCCGAACGCGACGGGTGGCTGCGGCTGCGGCAGCTCCTTCTCCGCCTGATCCCATGAACGCACCGGCTTCCGTGAGACGCACGGGACCCGGAGCCGTGAGCGAGGCCCGCGAGCAGATGCATCGCGGGCCTTCTCGTATGCGTTCGAGCCTCACGGCGCGCGAGCGTATCCCGGTCGTCGTCGTCGAGACTCACGAGGCGATCGCTCGACTCGTCGCGCAGCGCATCGCCAGCATCATTCGGGACAACGAGTCCAGCGATCGGGCAACCGTGCTCGGGCTCGCGACGGGCTCGACGCCGATCGGCGTCTATCGCGAGCTGATTCGGATGCACCGCGACGACGGGCTGAGCTTCGTGCGGGTGATCTCGTTCAACCTGGACGAGTACTACCCGATGCAGCCGGACAGCATTCACTCGTATCACCGCTTCATGTGGGAGAATCTCTTCTCTCACATCGACATCGATCCGGCGAACGTCCACCTGCCCAACGGCACGGTGACGCGCGATCAGGTGAGCGCATCCTGCGCGGCGTACGAGACCGAGATCGAGCAGGCGGGCGGCATCGACTTTCAGCTGCTCGGCATCGGGAAGACGGGACACATCGGCTTCAACGAGCCGGGCTCCGGCGCCGAGAGCCGCACGCGACTCGCGACGCTCGATGCGATCACGCGGCGCGATGCCGCGGCCGACTTCTTCGGCGAGGAGAACGTCCCACGCGAGGCGCTCACGATGGGCGTCGCGACGATCCTTGAAGCGCGCGAGATCGCGATCCTCGCGACGGGCGAACACAAGGCGTCGATCGTGCGGCGCGCCGTCGAGGGGGAGATCGATCATGAGGTCGCGGCGACGTTCCTCCAGCGACACGCGAACACGACCTTCTTCGTCGACACGGCCGCGGCGGCGGATCTGACGCGCATTGCGACGCCCTGGCTGCTCGACGAGGTCGCGTGGACGAGCGAGCTCACGGTGCGCGCGGTGGTGTGGCTCTCGCGGCAGACCGGCAAGGGGATCTTGAAGCTGACGCCGCGCGACTACGTCGAGCACCGCCTCTCGTCGCTCATCTCGAAGCTCGGCAGCGCCGGCGAGGTGAACGGGATGGTGTTCAACTGGCTCGGCGCGAAGATCCGTGGCAAGTCGAAGCTCCCGCGCGACAAACGCATCATCTGCTTCTCGCCGCATCCGGATGACGACGTGATCTCGATGGGCGGCATCCTGCGCAAGCTCGTCGAGAACGACAACGACATCACCGTCGCCTACATGACGAGCGGCAACATCGCGGTCTTCGACCACGACGTGCGCCGCTATCTCGACTGGCTCGCGCGCCTCGCGCACGAGACGCACGAGGGTGAGTCGTGGGCGAACGAGCTGTGTCGGACCGTCGAGGCGTTTCTCGCTCGCAAGAAGGCGGGCGACATCGACATCCCGCAGATCCTCGACATCAAGCGCATCATTCGCGAGTCGGAAGCCGTGAGCGGCATCGAGACGCTCGGCCTCCATGCAAAGGACGCGCGCTTCCTGAACCTTCCATTCTATCAGACGGGGAAGGTGCGAAAGGATCCCGTCGGACCGCCGGATGTCGCGATCGTGCGGGCGCTGCTCGAGCGGGAGAAGCCCGATCTCATCTTCGTCGCTGGCGACCTCTCGGATCCGCACGGCACGCATCGCATGTGCAAGGAAGCGATCGATCGAGCCCTCGTTGAGATGACTGGCGGGCGACCTGAGGTTTGGCTCTACCGAGGCGCGTGGCAGGAGTGGCCCGTGACGGAAGCGACGTGGCTCGTGCCGCTCTCGCAGGAGGAGCTCCGCCTCAAGATCCAGGCGATCTTCAAGCACCAGTCGCAGAAGGACTCGGCGCCCTTCCCCGGCCAGGACGATCGCGAGTTCTGGCAGCGCGTCGAAGCGCGCAACAAGGACACCGCCGCATCGCTCGACAAGCTCGGGCTCGCGGAGTACTTCGCCATGGAAGCGTACGTGGTCGCGTAGTCGGTGACGCGCACCTTCACCTGGCTCGACGCCGTCGTCCTCGTCGCGTATCTGCTGGGCGTGACCGCGCTCGGCATGTGGCTCGGTCGCAAGCAGAAGGACTCGACCGACTACTTCGTCGCGAGCCACAGCATTCCGTGGTGGGCGCTGATGCTCTCGATCGTCGCGACCGAGACGAGCGCGCTCACGTTCATCTCCACGCCGGGGCTCTCGTACTCGGGCAATCTCGGCTTCCTCCAGATCGTCGCCGGCTACATCGTCGGCCGAGTGGTCGTCGCAACGGTGCTGCTGCCGCGCTACTTCCGCGGGAAGCTCGTGACGGCCTACGCGGTGCTCGAGCAGCGGTTCGGATACGCGACGCGGCGCTTCACCTCGATCGTGTTCATGGTGACGCGCGCGCTCGCCGACTCCGTGCGCGTATTCGCGACGGCGATTCCCGTCGCGCTCATCATCAGCCCGTCGGTCGAGAACAAATCGCTCGTGCTGCCGCTCGCGATCCTGATCCTCGGCGCGCTCACGGTGCTCTACACGTATCGCGGCGGGATGAAGGCCGTCGTGTGGACCGAGCTGCTCCAGGCGAGCATTTACCTGTTCGGCGGCATCGCCGCCATCGTGCTGCTCGGCAAGGCGGTGACCGGAGGGTGGTCGTCGATCTTCGCGCAGGCGGGCCACGCGGGGAAGCTGCGCGTGATCGACGCGTATGTCGGATTCGATCGCGCGCACACCGTGTGGGCCGGGGTGATCGGCGGCGCGTTCCTGGCCATGGCGTCGCACGGCACCGACCAGCTCATCGTGCAGCGCCTCTTGAGTGCGCGGAACCTGCGCGACGCGCAGAAGGCGATCGTCGGGAGCGGCTTCGTCGTGTTCCTCCAGTTCGCGCTCTTCCTGGTCATCGGACTCGGACTGTGGGCGTTCTACCAGGCGCGCACGTTCTCGTCGACGGACACGATCTTCCCGACGTTCATGGTCGAGCACATGCCTCCGGGACTGCTCGGTCTCATCGTCGCAGCGATCATCGCCGCGACGATGAGCACGCACTCGGGCGCGATCAACTCGCTCGCGGCGGCGACGACGCACGACATCTATCTTCCGCTCACTGGACACGCGGCGAATGCGCCACAGACGCTGCGCGCCGGCAAGATGTTCGCGCTCGCGTGGGGCGTCGTGCTCACGCTCGGCGCGCTGCTCTTCCCGCAGGACACCAAGACGCCCGTCGTCGTGATCGCGCTCGGCATCGCCTCGTTCACGTACGGTGGGTTGCTCGGCGGCTTCTTCCTCGGAATTCTCTGGCGTCGCGCGATTCAGCGCGACGCGATCCTCGGTATGTCAGTCGGAATCTTCGCCATGGCCTTCGTCGTCTTCGCCAAGCAGTTGAGTCAGTGGATCCCCCCGCTGCGGGAGCCGCTCGCGCCGTTCGCGAGCATTGCGTGGCCGTGGTACGTGTTGATCGGCACGTCGATCACGCTCGCGGCCGGGATCCTCTCGTCGCTCACGCACCCGAGCCCCGAGCCGCGCGAGATGGCCGGAGGCGCGGCATGAGCGCGATCGTCATCGGCATCGACGGCGGCGGGTCGCGCACGCGCGCGATCGTCGCGGACGAACAGGGACGCGAGATCGTGAGCGTCGATGGTCCTGGCAGTGCCGTGCGCCCCGGTAAGGCCGAGCACTCGGCCGAAGTGATCGCGGCGGTGGTGCGCGACGCGCTCGCGGCGTGCGAGATGACGCACGTGCTGCCGAAGGTGCTCTGCGTCGGCGTCGCGGGCGTGGGGCGCGAGCCGGAGCGCGACGCATTGTGGCAGGGACTCGTGAGTCGCGAGCTCGCCGAAGAAGTCGTGGTGCACGCTGACGCGACGATCGCGCTCGACGATGCGTTCGGCGAAGGTGCGGGGATCCTCGTCATCTCGGGCACGGGCTCGGTGGCGTTCGGGCGCGGACCCACGGGTCAGTTCGCGCGCTGCGGCGGCTGGGGGCCGAGCTTCGGCGACGAGGGGAGCGGCGCGTGGATCGGCCGTCGCGCACTGAGCATCGTCACGTCGGCGAGCGACGGACGCGAGCCGGAGACCGCGCTCACCGGCGCCATTCTCACCGCGGCCGAAGTGAACGACGCGACGGAGCTGATCGCGTGGGCGGCGGCGGCGACGCCGGCGGACTTCGCGACGCTCGCTCCGGTCGTGATGAGCGTGGCCGAAGCGGGCGACCTGCGCGCCAACGCACTCCTGACGCTCGCGACCGAGGAGCTGATGCTCCACGTGCGGACACTCGCGCGCGTGTTGTTCGTGGACGAGCGCGCGTCGTGCCCGGTCGCGCTCACGGGCGGACTGCTCGCGCCGCGCACGGCGCTGCGGAAGCGGCTCGAGCATCGCCTGCGATCGGCGGTGCCGGGAGCGCAACTGCGCGCCGAGGAGGTGAACGCGGCGAGGGGCGCGGTTCGGGGAGCGCTGCGGTTCTTGGGGGCGGGGGCGATCTAACGGCGGCTGCGTTCTTCGACTTGCGTGCTGCTTTCGGGCAGCATGAGCAGCGATGCTGCCGCTTCAATGGGAACGAGAGATAGCACGCTGCGGGCAGCTCATGCTGCCAGCAAGTAGAACGCAGATCGAAGAACGCAGCGCCGTTCAGCCCTCCGCGGCGACGACCACGGCATCGGGCACGGTCCGCTCCGGACCCAGTTCCCCTTCCCACCGCGCCATCACCGCCGTCGCCAGGCAGTTGCCGACGAGATTGATCGACGTCCGCGCCATGTCCATCAGCGCATCGACGCCGAGGATCACGGCGACGCCCTGGAGCGGGAGGCCGAACGACGCGAGCGCGCCGGAGAGGATCACGAGCGACGCACGCGGCACAGCGGCGACGCCTTTGCTCGTCAGCATCAGCGTCAACATCATCAGCAGTTGCTGCGAGATCGGCATGTCGATCCTCGCCGCCTGCGCCACGAACACCGACGCGAGCGCGAGATAGAGCGTGCTGCCATCGAGGTTGAACGAGTAGCCCGTCGGCATCACGAACGCGACGATCCGCTTCGGCACGCCGAAGCGCTCCATCGCCTGCATCGCCTGCGGCAGCGCCGCTTCCGATGACGCCGTCGAGAAGGCGATGAGGAAGGGCTGCTTCACCGTCTTCAGGAATCGCGCGACCGGCACGCGCGCCACGAGCGCGACCGGCACCAGCACGAAGAGGATGAAGACGACGAGCGCGCCGTAGAGCGTGAGCACGAGCACGCCCAGGTTGCGCAGCACGCCAATGCCGCTCTTCCCCACCGTCGCCGCGATCGCCGCGCCGATGCCGATCGGCGCGAACGCCATCACCAGCGCGGTGAACTTGAACATGATCTCGCTCACGCTCTCGAGGAACGCGAGCATCACGCGACGTGGCTCACCCGGCACGCGCGAGAGCGCGACCGCGAAGAGGATTGCCCAGAACACGATCTGGAGCACCTCGTTCGTCGATGCCGCCTCGACGACGCTCTGCGGGACGACGTGTTCGAGCACGCCTCCGAGCGTGACCTTCTTCGTCGCGAGGTCCGCGCCTTCCGTCGCCGAGGCGGCTCCGAGATCGATGCCCGCGCCCGGGCGCACGAAGTTCACCGCGAGCAACCCCACCGCGAGCGCGAGTGTCGTCACGACCTCGAAGTAGACGATCGAGCGGAACGCGAGCCGGCCGACCTTCTTCATGTCGTCGCCGTGTCCCGCGATGCCGATCACCAGCGTGCTGAAGATCAGCGGCGCGATGAGCGACTTGATCATCCGCAGAAATACGTTCGACAGCGGCTTGAGATCCGACACGGCCCAGCCGCCGTGCGCCGCCCTCGCCGAGTCCGGGAACGCGACGCCGAGCGCGATCCCGACGACCATCGAAATCAGGATCCACTGCGTGAGCGAGATCTTCTTCAGCACGGAATCGGATCGAAGCGAGAGGAGAGAATCGCGTGTGCGCGTGTCAGCGCGAGTCGCGCCGCAGCACCGAGTTGCGGTAGCCGTAGGCAAAGTAGAGAACGAGCCCGATCGCGAGCCAGATGCCGAAGCGCTCCCACGCCTGCTGCGGCAGCCCCTTCATGACGAAGAGACAGAGGATCGCGCCGATGATCGTCACCGGCCACACGAAGGGCACGCGGAACGGACGCGGACGATCCGGCTCCTTGATGCGCAGCACGAGCACGCCGATGCAGACGAGCGCGAACGCGCTCAGCGTGCCGATGTTCGTGAGATCGTACGTCTCGCCTGCGTCGCCGATGAGCGACCAGAGCGCCACGAAGATCCCGGTGATGAGTGTCGTGACGTGCGGGACCTTCGTCTTGGGGTGCACCTTCGCGGCCCACTTCGGCAGCAGTCCGTCGCGCGCCATCGCGTAGAAGATGCGCGGCTGGCCGTACTGGAAGACGAGCAGCACCGCCGCCGTCGAGAACACGGCGCCGAGCGCCACGATCCAGCTCACCGACGTCACGCCGGCGAGGTCCAGGGCGTGCGCCAGCGGATCGGCGACTGCGAGCTGCTTCCATGGCACCATGCCGGTCAGCACGGCACCGATGATGACGTAGATGACCGTACAGATCGCGAGCCCGCCCAATATCCCGCGCGGCATGTTGCGCTGCGGATTCTTCGTTTCTTCGGCGGCAGTCGATATCGCGTCGAAGCCGATGTACGCGAAGAACACGATCGCGGCGCCCTGGTGAATGCCGCGGAAGCCGTTCGGCGCGAACGGGTGATAGTTCTTCGTGTCGATGTGCTGCATGCCGACGAACACGAACAGCGCGAGCGCGACGAGCTTCACCCCGACCATGATCGCATTCGCGCGCGTGCTCTCCTTCGCGCCGAGCAGCAGCAGCCACGTGATGAGGATGACGATCGTGAACGCGGGCAGGTGCACGATGATCGGGATCCCCGCGACCTTCGGCGCCGAGTCGAGCAGCCCGTGAATCGCGGGATCGGAGCTCAGGAGCGCGGTGCGATATCCCGTCGACAGAAACGCCGGGATGCGCCAGCCGAGTATTCCGTTCAGGAACGAGTTGAAGTAGTCGCCCCACGAGATCGCGACGGCGACGTTGCCCACCGCATACTCGAGGATCAGGTCCCAGCCGATGATCCACGCGACCAGCTCGCCCATCGTCGCGTACGAGTACGCGTACGCGCTGCCCGCCTGCGGGATCATCGCCGCGAGCTCCGCGTAGCAGAGCCCCGCGAGCGCGCAGCAAACGCCGAGCAGAACGAAGCTCAGCACGAGCGCCGGACCGGCGCCGGCGCGGATCACGTTCCCTGCGGCGTCGGTCTGCCCCGCGGCCGCGGTGCCGATCGACGAGAAGATGCCGGCACCGATCACCGCGCCGATGGCGAGGAGGATCAGGTCACCGGCACCGAGTGTTCGCTTGAGCGCGCCCGAGTCGGAATCCCCGACCAGGTCGCCGATGGGTTTTCGCGAGAAGAGAGAGGCCATCTGGCGTCAGCGGGGGGGGGGCGTGGTGAGGAGTGGAAAAGTGAAACGGGAGAAGGGTCGATCGAGCGGCGCGTCCTGCGCTCTCGTCTTCCCTTCTCCCGTCGCGTCGTCGGTAGCGCGATCGGCTC
>JADMIO010007351.1_pt1 | contig 20379 bp, 12 predicted proteins | sample 8958161 | NCBI WGS metagenome assembly JADMIO01 (sample SAMN16585339, study PRJNA669376) | soil metagenome | isolation source: Crop rotation soil | place: USA: Cullars Rotation, Alabama | collected 2011 | reverse complement strand
GGAAACTTGTCTCTCGTTGGAGACGGTTGCGAGTGTGGCGTGCCGGGCAAGGGGCGGATTGCGAGTCGAGCCCCTCACCCGGACTTAAGCCGGGTCTCTCTCACCGTGAGAGAGTCGCGCGTTCAGCGTGAGTCAGTCGGTCGTGTGTGTCGTGGAGGGTGCGGTCGAGAATCGATTGCAGTGGTGGGTGGGTTGGGAACCCATAGGGCAGGGCCTCGATAGTTTGGTGAGCCGCCCCGAGGTAGGTCGCGAGTGGGGCCGCTCGATTCGTGCTGATGAGTCCGTTCATCAGCGAGGGTCGGATGGTACACCGAAGCCGCGCGAAAAAAAAATATCACTTTTCCGCGCCCCACCCAAGCGGGCTTGACACTCGGGCGACACCGAGAAGTTTGCATTTCTTTTCATGTCATCCTGAGCGCAGCGAAGGATCTGATTTTGTTCCGATCAGCTCCTTCGCTGCGCTCAGGATGACATTCGAAGGGCGTGACTTCGGGAGTGCGAGGCTCCCGCCGAGCCGGCAACGCGCGAGCACTTGCCCGTGTTCCGGCTCGGCGGGAGCCTCGCACTCCCACGCTCGAGTTCACCAACTCAAATCGCCCCGCTTGGGTCTTCCACTCACCACTGACCACTAGCCACTGACAACTGCCTTTTGCCTACTTTCTCCCGTCAACATTCCACATGGAAAGATAGATAGTACCCGGCAAATTAGGCAAACGCCCTTTTTGTTTCCCCGCTTGAGGTAGACCTGTTTCACGGCAAGAGGTATTCGCCTCCTCATGGATGAGCGCGATGCCTTGCAGGAGGATGCCATGCACATGAACGAGACGAACCATGTCGCCTACGACACCAGCGGTAACGGTGTCGATTCATCAACCAACCGTATCTCGCTGGATCAGATCAAAGAGAATCCGTTCCAGCCGCGCCGCACGTTCGACCTCGAAGAGCTCGCCAAGCTGCGTGACTCCATTCGCGAATATGGAGTGCTGCAACCGGTCGTCGTCCGCGCCGACGGCGAAGGGTTCCAACTGATCGCCGGCGAGCGCCGCCTCCGCGCCGCGCGGGAAGCCGGCCTCGACGAGATCCCCGTCCAGGTCGTGGACTTCACCGATCAACAAGTCAACGAAGCCGCGCTCGTCGAGAACATCCAGCGCAGCGACCTCAACCCGATCGAGAAGGCATCCGGATTCAAAGACTACCTCGAGCGATTCGGCATCACGCAAGAGAAACTCGCCGAGCGGCTCGGTATCGACCGCTCATCGCTTTCGAACCTTTTGGGTCTGCTCAATCTCCCTGGTGATGTGCAGGACTGGGTCCGCACCGGGCAGTTGAGTCTCGGCCACGCCAAGGTGCTCAAGGGTGTGCCGGGCGCCGAGCGACAGACAAACCTCGCGAAGGAAGTCATCGCGCGCTGTCTATCGGTGCACGCGCTCGAAGTGCTCGCCAAGCAACAGAAGGCGGAGGCCGCCGGCTTGCCCGCGCCATTGCCGAAGACAACCGTCGCGCAGAAGACCGCGCACGTGCAAGCGATGGAGTCGGAGCTGCAACAGAAGTTGGCCGTGCGCGTCGCGATCAAGTTGAAGACCAAAGAGAAGGGTCAGATCACGCTGCACTTCGAGTGCAATGACGAGTTTGAGCGCGTGATGGAACTCTTGAAGCGGTAGTCGCCAGTAGTCGGTCGACGGTCGACAGTTAGAACCAGCCATTCGGACATCTGTCGACCGTCGACTGTCAACTGTCGACTAGCCACTATAATGACACTCACGGGGCGTAGCTCAGCCTGGCTAGAGCGCCTGGTTTGGGACCAGGAAGTCGCAAGTTCGAATCTTGTCGCCCCGACTACCCTTTGTGTACGAAATCGGATTGCCACTCGTACTGACCGTTTTCCCGAGAGTCTTTGACTTTCCCGGGGAAGCGGTGCTGCGCTTAGTCCAACGCGGAGTCTACAAGAAAGGCTTCCGCGTTAGCCGGCGTACACCGTTAGCGGACTAATGAGTAGGCAAACGGCCCTCCTGGCCGGCGGTTTTCTAACCGCTGCAGGAGCGAACGATGTCGAAGTCTGATGATAACGTGGCTGAAGGCACGTCGTCCGCGTCGCAACAGTCCGACGCCGAAAAAGAAACACCAGTCACACCACTACCGCGTTCTGCGCGAAAGCAACCGCGGGCGAAGGAAGATCGCGGCCTTCCGCCGGACGAGGAATTGGTCACGTTGGTCCGCTGTTACCGGAAGACACAATGTGAGCTGTGGCCCGAATTGGTCAAGGCGGACATTCTTCATGATGCGACCGAAGAAGAAATCCCCCTGATGGTCGAAGACTACAAGGCTCGGCATCGCGGAGCTAAGTTCAACACAGACTCGTTGGCGGAGCTGATCAAGCGTAATTGCAAGTTTGGAGGCAATTACGACCGGTACAGCTGCGATAACTCGGATCCAAAATCGATTGAAGATCAAATGGTGAAGTGCCTTCACAAGGCTCGGGAAGAAGGCATCTTCATTCCTTGGTGCTACATATTTGCGGACTACTCTGTCAGCGGTGTGACCGCCGCACGCCGAGGGTACACATCATATAAGGAAGTCCTTGGCGACGAGGATCACTTGGTCGACGTAACGTTCGTCGACGATTTTACAAGGGCATCGCGCGAGGAACTCCAGTGGTGGAAGTTAGCAGCCTTCTGTCGCAAGAACAAGAAGCAGCTGTTAGGCGCCTCAGACGGCTTCGATTTGTTGTCTCCGAATGGCGAAATCATGGTGTGGGTGTATCTACTGGTGTCGCGATTATTCCTGAAAGGAACAAGTGAAAAAGTCAAACGCGGCATGGGTGGTGCGGCGCGCCGCCATACATGTTTAGGAAAACCATCGCTGGGGTTCACGCGACGTCCGAAGGTCGATGAACGTGGCCATGTCGTTCGGAGTAGTGACGGCGACATCACTTATGAATGGTGCGTTGATCCTGTCACCAAACCAATTCGGGCCTTAATCTTCGAATTGTTTGTCGTCAAGCGCTGGTCCGTTTATCAAATCGCAAAGTACTTCAACAAGCACCGGATCGATGATTGGGACCATTGGACCGAGAACACAATTTGGAAGCTCCTTTGGAGCGCCAGCGCCATCGGAGTTTTCATTTGGAATCGGACCCGGCGCGTGTACAACCCCGACACCGAAAAGTACGAGACGGTTGTAAATCCACGCTCCGAGTGGGTTATTGTCCATCGCGCGGAACTAGCGATCGTACCCTTTCACCAATGGGTCATGGCCCGCAAACTGTTGAGTGCCTCGCGTCGAAAGAGCCCAACAACCGGCCGGAAGCGGAGCCGCAATGAGATTTGTGCCTCCACGTTGACTAGTGGCACAGAGTTCTGTGACTACTGCGGTCACGAGATCGTTCTTCATCGCTCGGCTGGCAAGTACAAGTCGATGTATTGCCCAAATGGACGGACTGGCAAAGGCGGATGTAAGTTGAGCGCATCGAAGAGCGTGTCGATCATCGAAAAATGCTTGCTTGACTACTTGCAAGAGCGACTGCTGACCGGAGATGTGATTGCTGGATTTGTTGCAAAGGCCAATGCATACCTTGCAGAAGAAGGGGCGCGGCCCTCGCAAGATACGGTGCCACTCAAGCGCAGGATTGCAGAGAAAGAGAAACAGGTCAGCCGATTGACTGACCGTGTCGCCAAGACGACCGATGATGGTGTGGCTGCGCGTTTTGAAAAACAAATCGCACTCCTAGAGAGAGACTTGAGGCTCATGCGCAGCGAGCACAGAGATCTCGAGCGGCAGAACACGCGGCCGCCTGCACCGCTTGACTTGGCCACCATCAAGTCTCTGTTAGCCGATTTGCCGGGCATATTTACTCAGGAGATTCCGGCGGCAGCTGCGGCGCTCCGTGAACTTACTGGCCCGATTCGGATACGTCAGATGGACGATCCGACTCGCAAGCACGGCGCGACGTGGATTGCAAAGTTCAACCCAGACTTTATTGAGTGGTTGCGTGGTCGTGCTAAGAGCATGGACTGTCCCGCTTCGATCACATTGGATTACCTCAAATCGACTGGTTGGAAGCACAAGACAAAAGGCGAATTTGAGATTGATGGAGATCATGCATATGAACGCTACGCACCGGAGGTGATGAAACTCCGTGCGGAAGGTGTCAGCCAAGTGGTAATCGCTCGAACCTTGAAGATATCACCGGAGACAGTTCGGCTCGCGATCAGGTTCGCCGCGACTGGCGAGCGGCCGCCGCCGCGCTCATCATCAAAGAAGATGCCCGACCGTGATCCACAATCAAAGGGCTTAGCGAAGTACAAGCTAATCGCCCCCGAGGTAGTACGGCTAGCCGAGATTGAATATTTCTCTCGAAAGGAGATCGCCGAAGAACTCAAGGTAGCCGAATCCACCGTCGAAAAGGCATACGATTTCGCGCGGCCTGAGGCAGCATTGAAAGCCGCCAAGTCCGGCACTCGTCCGAAACGGCCCTGGCATCGTCGTTTGAGCAAAAAGCAGGTCGCAACTATCCATGCCTTGCTCAAGGCCGGCAAACTGTCCGGTCCTCAGATCGCTGCGAAGGCGAAGTGTCACAAGTGCACTGTTGCTGCCGAAGCGATGAAGCTGAGAATTGTTCTCCGCTCAGGTGCTCGACCTAAGAAGAAAGCTGGCTAAGAGTACGCAATCCGCCGAGAGCATTTGCTGGTTCCCGCGAACGAAGCCAGCAAGTGCAATTCTTCAGCACATTCGCTGTCTCGATCGCGATAGCCACTCCAATTCATGCGTCGGTGTGTCGGACCGGTGCGCGCAGCGTCGGGTCCCAGCGGCTGGCAAAAAGCAATGTCGTTACGGAGGCGTCAATCTGAAAGCGCGGCGGAATTGAAATACAATCGTCGCTCTGAGGTCTTGCAGACGTTGTCTGATCTTTGACACATTGGTGATGAACGATAGATTCTTGGAATTCCTCAATTCGAGTAGCGATCTTTTGCTGGGGCGATCGTCCGGAAATCGATCAATGCTCCCACCGCCGCTATTAATAACGGGCTGTATGGAAACTCGGTGGCCCTTTTTTGTTGGCGGTGACCTTCAGTTCAGATATGCTGGAAATCGCTTTCCGCACCCAGTACCGCCTCCTAGTTTACACCGGAAACTCAGTCCATGGATTCTACTTTATATCACACGCATGAGCCGCATCCTTCGGTTGCTGGTTCGCTTCAATTCATCAAGGACATTCGCGAGCAAATCGGAAAAGTTGTCGTCGGACAGGACGTCGTGGTCGAGCGGCTTCTTATAGCGCTCTTCACCGGCGGCCATTTGCTGTTGCAAGGCGTGCCGGGATTGGCAAAGACGTTGCTCGTTGCCGCGCTGTCGAAGACGATCGATTTGTCATTCGCCCGTATTCAGTTCACCATCGACCTACTGCCATCGGACATTCTTGGCTCGGAAGTCCTTGATCAACGGGCCAACGAGTTCCGCACACATAAAGGTCCGATCTTCACCAATCTGTTGCTGGCTGACGAAATCAACCGAGCCGCGCCGAAAGTGCAGAGCGCGCTGCTTGAAGCAATGCAGGAACGCAAAGTCACGATCGGCAAAGAGACCTTTAAGCTGCCGGCTCCATTCCTCGTGATTGCAACGCAAAATCCGGTTGAGCAAAGCGGCACGTTTGAGTTACCCGAGGCGCAGCTTGACCGATTTATGCTTTGCCATCGCCTCGACTATCCCACGGTGGAAGAAGAACGAGACATCCTTCGCCGCAATATGGCCCTGGGCGTTCGCCGCGAGGAGCAGGGCGCCATTGCGAAAACCGAGTTCGACGTGTTGGCTGACAAGCCGGTCGGCTCGACGGCGCAACTCATCGCGGCGATGGAAGCGGTTCATGACGTTCATGTCAGCGACACATTTCTAGAACATGTCGTTGAGATGGTGAAGCGCACTCGACATCATCCAGCGATCGAATTGGGTGCTAGTCCGCGCGCTGGCATCGCTCTCATCAAGGCATCGCGAGCGCGGGCGCTAATTCATGCGCGCGCTTACGTCATTCCTGATGATCTCTTTGCATTGTCCGAGGACGTCTTATTGCATCGCACTCGCCTGACGTACGAAGCTCTGGCCGACGGGCAGACCGGTGCCGATGTGTTGCGCGATTTGCTGCACCATGTCGGCGCCCCGACAAATAATCCATCTCGTAATGGACAATAACGTGGAAGGTTATCTCGATACTCTGGAACCGCTCAACTCGCGGCAGTTCTTCATCGCCGTGAAGCGGCTTGCCGATTCGCTGGGCTACGGCACCGATAAGTCTCCCTTCCTGGGATCGGGAATTGAGTTCGCACAATCCCGGCCGTACCAATGGGGTGACCCGGTGCGGTCGATCGATTGGCGGGTAACCGCTCGTACCGGCCGATTCCACGTCAAGGAATACGAAGCGCCGAAGCGGCTGCCGGTGTATTTACTGTTCGATACGTCGGCCTCGATGGTGGTTAGCTCCGTTCACCAAACGAAATATGCGACTGCATTGAAGATCGCCGGCGGACTGGCCTTTGCCTGCCTGGATCGGATCAGCCCGGTCGGAATCTACGGCGTCGGCGGCCGTGAGTTTCGCATTGAGCCAAGTCTATCACGTGACCAAGTGATGCAGTGGTTGCATCGCTTGCGGCGCTTTTATTTTGACGAGCCTACTGCAGTCGGCCGCCGCATCGCTGAGCTCGCCCCGCGGCTAACGACCAACGCGCTCGTCATATTGTTGAGCGACTTGCACGATCCGCAATCGCTCCCAGCACTTAAATTGTTGTCGCAAAAGCATGATGTCGTGGTGCTCCGGCTTCAAGACCGCGCCGAGCGCGGCATGCGTGGCACGGGCTTCATCCGGGCGCGCGAGGCCGAAACGGCCCAAGCGTTTGTATCGCATGGTCGTCGTCGCTGGCTTGATGCCGAAGCGATCGCCGCGGAATTGAAATCTACCGGCATTGATCACTTGTTGATTGCAACGGATCAACCATTTGCTCAGCAGTTGCGACAATTCTTCAAAGCCCGCGGCTTATTGCATCGTGGAACTCGATAATGCTACATCACGCACTAATACTTTTATCACTGATGACCGAGGCCGGACCGAGTGATGCTCGCAAGTGCACGGTCGGCATGACGGCGCGCATTGACCAGTTGCTGCTTCCCGGGCCCGAGTTGGAAGTGCGGCCGCTCGATGATCGCCGCGTGCCGCTTGTCATTCGAATCGTTGGCAGTTATGCGCATGGCGATTCATTCCGTTATGACATCGAATATTACGGTCTCGACCCTGGCACATTTGACTTAAAGGATTATCTGCGCCGAAGGGACGGAAGCGACGCAAGTAATCTCCCCGCCATCCCGGTGACGATCGCATCCGTCTTGCCGCCGGGTCAGGTAGTACCGAATGAGTTGCGATTCGCGCATGAGCCCGGCTGGCTCAAGTATCGTGCGTTGTTATGGACGGCCGGGATCCTTTGGGTCGTTGGCTTGCTTGTAATCCTTCTGGCCGGGCGCCGACGGCAAAAGGATGCCACAACTGCCACGCCCGTCACGCTGGCCGACCATTTGCGACCCCTCGTCACGCGGGCTACGGCGGGCGAACTCTCTCCCACCGAGCTTGCTGACCTCGAACGCACGTTGATGGCTTATTGGCGTCGCCGGCTTGGGTGGGAACACTTCACGCCCAGTGAGGCGAGCACGTTCTTGCGCACAAACTCTCAAGCGGGGCCGCTATTGCAACAACTAGAAATCTGGCTGCATCGTCCCGCGGCTAATCAACCAGTTGATGTGGTTGCGCTGTTGCGACCCTATCAGGATATTCCCTCCGAGGAATTCGCGGAAGTGCTCGCGTGACGCCATGAGCTTTAGCCATCCGCTGGTGCTGATTCTCCTTCTGATCCCCGCGACGATCGCGGTGTGGGTCTGGCGGCGCGATTCGGCGCGCATCGTTTTGCCGTTCGACCACGCCCGGCCCGTGACCGGCCGACGCTGGCACCTGATGATTGGCGTGGCGGAGGTGGTGCCCGCGCTTTTGCTCGCGGTCGCCGTGCTTCTCGCGGCCGGCCCACAGCTATTTGGCGAGCCCAAATCCAAGCGTGCGCTCACCAACATCGAGATCTGCTTGGATGTCTCAGGCAGCATGGTCGCCAAATATGGAGACGGCACGCGGTACGATGGGGCCATGAAGTCGCTCGAAGACTTCTTGGACTTCCGCAAAGGTGATGCATTTGGACTCACGTTTTTCGGCGCGAGCGTACTGCATTGGTGCCCACTGACCTCGGACGCGTCGGCCGTTCGTTGTGCGCCGCCGTTCATGCGCCCCGAAAAGCTTCCCAGCTGGCTCAGTGGTGGCACTGAAATCGCGGCGGCACTCCGCGCTTGCAAAAAGGTGTTGGAAAATCGGCCCGACGGCGACCGCATGATCATCTTGATCACTGACGGTGAAGCGTATGACTTGTACGGCAACGATACTGAACTGATCAGGCAAATGACCGAAGCGCGAATCACTGTCTACGCGGTGATCATCGGCATGGATGCGATCCAAAGCGAAATACAATCGATTACGGCCGGCACCGGTGCGCAGGCGTTTCTCGCCGGCGACCCGGATACACTCAAAGCGGTGTTTCGCAAAATCGATCAAATGCAGCCGACGAAAATGGAAAAGTCGATCGCCGAAGCGTCTGATTGGTTCGCGCCATACTGCATTGCGGGTCTATCATTGGTCGCTTGTGGCGTCCTATCTCTATTTGGAATTCGGTACACCCCATGGTAGCGGAACTTGCCGCGGCTGCTGTCTTCGTGCTCGCCCTAATGGCGGAGCGATTGCACCGTCGGCGCGTGCGGCGATTGGCGCTCCTGGCGTTTGGGCCCGGAGGTCGGCCGGCTCCGTGGGTTCGTATCGCGCCCGGCCTTCGCGCGGTATCGCTGAGCCTACTCACTTGGGGCTTGGTAACGCTTCTATTGTTGCCGCCGAAGGTGCACCGTGCCGGCATCATACCGGAATCGCAATTCCGCAATCTCGTGCTGGTGCTTGATGTATCGCCGAGTATGCAACTCAAAGACGCAGGTCCGTCAGGGCAACAGACTCGTCGCCAGCGCGCAGCCGATTTGTTGAAGTCATTCTTCGATCGCATTCCGATCGAACTATTCCGTACGTCCATTGTCGCTGTTTACAGTGGTGCAAAACCTGTGGTTGTCAACACGACAGACTTGGAAATCGTCAACAACATCATGACCGATTTGCCAATGGAGTTCGCATTCAAAGTCGGGCCAACGGAACTGATCGCCGGGTTGGAGGAAGCTGCTCGGATCGCGAAGACTTGGCGGCCTCAAAGCACGACGGTGTTTGTCATTAGCGATGGAGACACGGTGCCGGCGACCGGCATGCCGCGAATGCCGGATTCGGTCGCAAATGTGCTCATCGTCGGTGTCGGCGATCCGCTCGCGGGCAAGTTCATCGCGGGGCACCAATCGCGGCAGGATGCATCGACTCTTCGGCAGTTGGCGATCCGACTGAACGGGCATTATCACAATGGCAATGAGAAACACCTTCCAACCGACCTGGTGAAATCTGTGATCGGCGTGGCCGGCGAGTCACTCTTGGAGAAGCTATCTAGTCGCGAATACGCATTGATTGCCTGCGGCGTCGGTGCATCGATTCTGGCTTTTCTGCCGATTTGTCTCTACTGGTTCGGAACGCGATGGCGGCCGGGTGTGACTCCGTCGCGATCGCTTGCACAGAATCATGAGAAATCTCACCGGAGAGTTACCGTTGGGCGGGCGAGCGCGGTATCATCGCCTGCATGACCAAAGGAGGGTGGTTAGGCCATGCGGACATTACTTCTTGTCGGATGGTTGCTTGCCGCGATCGCGGGCACAGCGTGGCATTACGGTCCCGGCCAAGACTGGATAAAGCTTGACGAGGTTGCGCGAGCAGTTGAACAGGCCAACCAAAATGTTGCGAATGGTAAATGGGAAAATGCCATTGCAAAATACAACGCGGCGCTCAGTTCACTGCCTGAAGAGCAATTGGCGAAGTCGAGGATCATTCGGCTGCAGCGCGCTAAGGCGCAGATGATGGCCAGACAGCTTCCGGAAGCTCATGCGGACCTACAAAACCTGGTCGACGAGATGGTCAAGGATTCGAAAGCGGACAAGCAAGTGGTCATTGACGCTCAATTGGCTTTAGCGAATTCACAGTATTACCTCACCTGGCTAATGCGCCTCGAAGGTCAACCGCGCGAAGTTTGGGAACCGGAAATAGAAGGTGCTCGCCAAACCTACCGTATGCTGGCCGAGCGTGCCGATACCGATGGCAACCTCGTGCTGGCGAAGCAATGCAAGGAAGACCTCGAATCCGCCATACGACTCGGTCGGATGGACCTCGGCGAGTTACAAGGTTTGCCGTTGCCTAGCCAGTGAGAAGGTTGCCAAAGTGGCAAGAGCCGCGGTCGCGGCAAATCACCTCCGCAAAAAGTTGAAGACAATCGCGGTGCGAACGTCGGGCAGACGCCGGATCGCGGTGGGCACTAATGTCCGTGCTGACTCAAAGTCAGACGCAGAAACAACACATCATCGAGACTTCAACATGAACCGCAATGCCATCGTGCTGATTGCCCTGCTGAGCAGTGCCGCGCCTGCGTGGGCGCAGGTCATCGTGCCTGCCGCACCGACGGTACCCGCGATTCCGATCGATTCCGACGAGCCTCCGGACGAAGCAGCGATCATGGCTCTGCCACCCGAGGTCCGTGAAAAGGTCCTTCAAGGGCGAGCGAGCGGCGAGGCGGGGCCACTCGGGAAGTCCGCTGAGAGCCCGCGGATGAAAAAGTTGCGCGCTCTGACATTCGATCGCCGTCCAAGTGCCATTTTGAAAACTTGGGCGACGCCGCTGCCGGTCGCGCCAGCAAAGGATTTTGTCGGTCCACTTTCGCCGGATCAAAAAGACACGATTGATGTCGAAGTCGAAACGTATCAGCGCTTTGTAGTCTTGAGCCAATGGGCCGAGGCGAAGAAATACCTCAAGGGACTTCCCGAAGCTGAAGGCACGGCCACGTACAAGCAACTATTGCAAGTGCTCAGCGTACCGCAAATGGGCCGTCCCCAGATGCCGCCGATGGACATGAGCGTTGGCATGGCGATGGGGATGGTGAATCCTGGTATGGCGATGCAGTTCATGGAGCGAAATGCCTTCACTGCTGAAGACGTCGTCGGCCTTGCGGCGGCGGCTCCGCAACCGCTCGAAAAGGAACAAATCGCTCAACTGAGCGGTATTCTCCGGCAAGCGATCTCAGCCGGCACGGTCGTTGAAGTCGCAGTGGCAAGGTTGCGAGCAGAAGTCGCCAAGCCGGAACACGCCGCGCTGACGCGCCGCCAAGCCGCACAATTGCTGGTAGCTGCCGGCAGTGCCGCCGAAATCGGAGAGTTTCTGCCCGACCTTGCGCGAGCTGAGAAAGACAATGATTGTGAAGCACTGAACTTGATCGCGCGCTACGCTATAGCGCTGCACGCAAAGGACAAGAAACCGAGTCATCTCGAAGACGCGTGGTTGGCGACACAAGCGGCGCTGTTGGCTCCGAATAGCTCGAAGGAAGACAAAGAAGAGTCACTGCGCCGCGCAGTGGAGATCGCTCCAAAAATCCGTGAAGGACTTGGTCAGGCCTGGCTTGAAGCGAGTTTTACGCAATCGCCGCAGCGTGGAATGGAGATTCTTGCGACGTTGGGGACGGCACTTTCTCAGAATTTAGCCACGAACCTGATGAACGCGGAACCCCGGCTCAAGACGTTGCAACTGCAAAAGGCCGCGGTGTCGGCGCTGCTCAAGGCTGCACCAGATCGCGCGAAGGACTGGCGCACGACTCTCACGCTCTTGGCGAACAACTGGATGCGGGAAGGAGAGCTTTCTCACCAGTACGCCAAGACGACAAGTCTTGGCGGGCGCATTACTCGCGATCCCTACGGCAACATGTATTACATGGATGAGGATTTTTATCCGTACGGAATGCCACAACAGAGAAATCAACCGGCCTTCATTAGCATCAGCGATGTGCTTGAGAATCGACCCGACGACGCTTGGCTTACCCTTGTTGCCGACGATCTTCGGCCAAAGCTCGCAGCTGTGTACGCACAACTCTATCTGAAGGTCAACGAAGAGGCAAAGGCGTTCCCGTACATCGAGCACTTAGCAACGTCTCATCCGCAGAAGGCGAAGGAACTGGTCAATGAGTTCATTCGCGTGTGGACGGAGAATCACGATCCTAACGGTCCGCGGCGGCGAACCAATCCTTACATGTTCATGTACGGCTTCGAACGCCGATCCGAGGGCATTCCGCTGACGCGCTCAAAGCAAGAGCGAAACCTCGCCGACCTTGGCGATTGGGTGGCCCGGCTTCGTAAGTTGCCGCTGGGCGACCTCGATGAGGAGTTGCTCGCCAAGGCGTTCACAACCTGTCATTCGACCGCCGAGGTCTATCGTCTGGAGCTGGTACAGAGCGTTTTCGGGCCGCTCGAAACGATCAAACCCAAGACGCTCGCGCAATTGGCCCAGCAGATGCGCGAGAACCTTGGTGGCGTATGGCGCTCGCCCAAAGTGCAACAGGACAAGAAAACGAACCGCCGGCCAAAAGACATTCAAGCCGAGGTGCTTCGCGGCTACGAAGTCGCGCGGAATACGGTCGACAACGCCAAGGGGAAATTCCCCACAGATTGGTCGCTACAACTTGCGTTGGCCGCGCTCATGCAAGATGAAACCGCATATCGACAAGAGGTCGCGAAGGACTCCAACTTCGCTGCTAGTCGCAAAGAAGCCATGACAGCGTTTGCCAAGGCGGCCGAGTTGTATGCCGCGAAGGTGCGCGATCTGCCGGAAGAAGAACAGTCCATCCGTGTCTATGAGCAGTGGTTGTACGCTAGTTTGGGCGCAGCCGACTTAGACCATGTGGACGAACACAAGCAGCCGGACTTGCGACAGCCTGCTTTGATTCGCGCTGCCATCCTTGCGCTGCCCGGCGATCTGGCTGAGAAGCACATGAGCCGATTCGCCAATAGTCTCTTCACCCACATGAGCTCCGTAAATCCAGCGGTGAAGTTTCGCTACCTGCGGTCTGGATTTGAGATCGTCGGCGATCACAAACAGGCGATCGAGGCAAGAAAGATATTTGAATACTACCGCGATCTTGTTAGTGAGTTGAAGCTAGATGCCACCATCGATGGATCGGACGTCGTGGGTCATGGACAACCCTTTGGCGTGTTTGTGAACCTTCGACACACGCGCGAGATTGAGCGGGAGTCCGGAGGATTTGGCCGATATCTACAAAACCAAAGCAACATGTTCTTTTCGTATAACTATGGCCGGCCGACTGCGGACTACCGCGACAAGTTCCAAGTCGCGGCCACCGATGCCTTGAAAGAGCATTTCGAAGTGCACTCGATCACATTCCAAACTGAGAACGTCAATTCGCGGGCAACGAATCAATATGGGTGGCGAACGACTCCGTATGCCTACGTGCTTCTCAAGGCGCGCGGGCCGCACGTGGATAAGTTGCCGCCGTTGCATATGGATTTGGATTTCCTGGACACGTCCGGCTATGTTGTTTTGCCAATCGAATCGCCGGCGGTCCCGCTCGATGCAAAATTGCAGAATGCAAGCGCGCGACCCGCACGGAAAATCCAGGTGACGCAGATTCTTGACGAGCGGCAAGCCGACAAAGGCAAACTTGTCTTGGAAGTCAAAGCGTCGTCGCTCGGCCTCGTTCCCGAGTTGGATCAACTCCTCACGCTACAATCGGCCGGCTTTGATCGTGTGAAGGTCGATGCACAGCCGTTGGCAGTTGCGAAGTTTGATCAGGACGCCGATGATATTGCGGTGGTATCAGAACGCAATTGGATGATTTCGTATGAAGCCAAGGCTACCTTGGCGGAACGGCCCAAGTCGTTCGAATTTGGAACGAAGAAGATGGACGACGTTGAATTGGCTTACCAACGGTATCAAGACGCAGACTTGACCAACGCACAACCTGTCATTGCCTTAGAGCGAGAGTACGGCAAGCCAAGTCGATCAAGGCTGTGGTGGACGCTGGCAGGGATCGGTGCGCTGCTGGCCGCAGTGGGAGCGATGATATTTGCGGGGCGTCGTCGTAAGCCTATTGAATCCGAGGAGTGGAGCGTGCCCGAGCCATTGACGCCCTTTACGGTGCTTGGTCTATTGCGTCGTTTGGGGCAAGATGGCCACATCAAAGACACGCAGTGGTTGGATTTGCAGGAATCCATTCGAACTCTTGAACACGCCTATTTCGCCAACGGCTCAACGGATGGTCCCAACCTGCGCGAGGCTGCCCAGTTTTGGATGAATCAAGCACGCCTTGCTCGGAAGGCAAAGAGCCTTAGCTGAATGAAAAGAGGTGCAAAATGTCAAATCTTCCTTCACGTGTTTCCCTCTCAGCATGTCTGATCCCATCAAGTCAGCTTTGACATGCTTCGATGTGTCGGACCGAAGCGGCCATGACCAGCCGTCGCCCAAATTCCGTTGTGTTAGTCGCTAACTATCGCAACGCGTCGTCCGAGCCAAAGGTACAGCGGTGGAAGTGCAAAGAGATTCAGAATCGTCGAGGTGATAAGACCGCCAAGAATGACGACTGCCAGCGGGTGTTCAATCTCAGCACCAGGTTTGACTCCGCCCATGACGATTGGCACAAGCGCAAGGCCAGTGGCGAGGGCTGTCATGAGTATGGGAGTCAATCGCTCCAACGATCCTCGAAAGACAAGATCACGGCCAAACTGAACGCCTTCTTCCTCTTCCAAATGGCGATAGTGACTCACGAGCATGATGCCGTTTCGTGCCGCGATCCCCAACACCGTGACGAATCCGACTAGCGAGCCGAGTGATAACACGCCGCCAGTCAGCAAGACTCCACCAACGCCGCCGACGAGAGCGAACGGGAGTGTGAGAGCAACGAGAGCCGTGAGTCGCCACGATTGAAAATCGACGTAGAGGATCAGGATAATCCCAACGAGTGCCAGCGCTGTTAGTCCGTAGAGCCTTTGGCTGGATTCCTGGCGTGCCGCGTATTCGCCTAAGAATTCGGCGTGGTATTCGGGCTCGGACGGCAACGCGCGCACTCGTGCTTCAACCTCGCGTGCGACAGATCCCAAGTCTCGTCCTTGAACATTGCAGGTAATGTCGAGTCGCCGCGATGCGCCTTCTCGTTTGACTTCGTTTGGCGCTGGCGCGACAAATACATCCGCCACATCTCCTAAGCGGACCTGCATCCCTGCCGGCGTATCAATCGGAAGTTGTCGCACGGCCGAAAGGTCAGTGCGTAAGTTCGGTGTACCCCACACGACCACGTCAAACTTCTTTTGCTGATCGTAAACCTCACCGACTTTGATGCCCTTGAGCAATGTTGTCGTCGCCCGTCGTATGTGCCCTGCGGTGAGCCCGTATCGTTGCGCCGCTTCAGGGAGTAGTTTGACCTGCACTTGGGCAACCAATACCTGCGGTTCGACTTTAAGATTGGCGACGCCAGGAATATCTGTCATGGCCTTTTCAACGTTTTTTGATTTTTTGCGCAGGACCGCCAAGTCCGGGCCATATAGGCGGACGACGATACTTGCGCCGGCGCCAGTCAGCACTTCCTTGATTCGTTCCTTCAGATATGTTTGCACGTCTCGATATAGACCCGGATAGCCGGCGATGGTTTCTTCAATGCGCGCAACGGTCGAGTAGTAATCCACTTTGGGATCGATGCTGATCCAGAGTTCCGTAAAGTTCGGTCCGACGACTTCGTCCGCAACTTCCGCGCGGCCAATGTGCGAACCAAAATTCAACACACCAGGAATGGACCGAAGCTCCTTACTCGCTAGCGTTGTAATGCGGTTCATGGCTTCAATCGACGTGCCGGGCTTCTCTACGAAGTGCATCAGAAAATCTGTTTCTTGGAAGTTCGGCAAGAACTCTTGTCCAAGGCGACTTGCCGCGGCCATTGAAATCGTGAACACAACGAACAATGATCCCGCCGCGAGCAATGGTCGGTCAATGAGGCGCGGCAATACTAGACCGTAAGCGCACTTCAGGCCGCGCGAGATCGGGGATTCGCTTTCATGCCCGCTAGAACCTGAAAGCAAGAGGAGCGAAAGTGCGGGCGTAACAATAAGCGCAACCAACAGCGAAGCGAGGATCGCCAATACATATGCCAATGCGAGAGGGCGGAAGAACGATCCAGCCAACCCATCCAGGAAGAAGATCGGCAGGAATACTAGCGTAACGATCAGGCTGGCGTATACGACCGCGCTCCGGACTTCGAGTGACGCACTAAGCACTACTTGAAAAGCAGGCTTGGGGTACTCGTCTTGTTGATTGAGGCGTAGACGACGAATGATGTTCTCAACATCAATAATGGCATCATCTACGACTTCTCCAAGGGCGATGACCAATCCCGCAAGCACCATGGTGTTGATTGACACTCCCCAAGCCGAGAGAACGAGAATCGCTGCCACTAATGACAGCGGAATCGCGGTCAGGCTTATCAGCGCAGTTCGCCAATCGAAGAGAAAAACAACCAGAATAATGACAACCAAGATGCAACCAACGATCAGTGCGTGCATTAGGTTATCAAACGCGCGCTCGATGAAAGTAGCCGGTCGGAAGATCTTGGGGTCGACTTCGATGCCTGGCAACGCGGGCGCCAGTAATGCGAGTGCAGCTTCGACCTGCCGAGTGACTGCTAAGGTGTTTGCCCCGGGCTGTTTCTCGACAATCAGCAATAGTCCTGGAACATCGTTGATGATCGCGTCACCGATTGGAACCGGCGATCCGATTACTACGTCAGCAATATCGCCAAGGAGGACAGATGCCCCGCCTCGATTATCAACAACCGTGCGAGCTAGGTCCTCAGGTTCTGTAATGGGCGAGACGGGTCGGACGGCCATTCGTTGATTCGCTGTATCGACGACGCCGCCTGCTTCCAGCGCTGTCGCATCGGCTGCAGCTTTGATCACTGCATCAAGCGAAAGCTGACTCGCTCGTAGTCGCTCCGGATCGACTAAGACTTGAAATTGACGATCGCGTTGACCCCAAATTGCGACGTTGGCAACACCCGGGATCGCCATCAGTCGTGGCCGAACGGTCCACAGCGCGAGCACGGTCATGTCACGTTGCGAGAGAGTCTTCGACGACATGCCAATCTTTAGCAATCGGCTGGTCGACGAAAGCGGTTGCAGGATAACCGGCGCTCGGGCGACCGTGGGAAGTCTCGGCGCTTCGACGCTGAGGCGCTCTTGTATCAGTTGCCGCGAGCGGCTGACATCCGTTCCTTCACTGAAGATCAGGACGATTGACGATAGCCCGAGCACAGACTTAGAACGGATTGTTTTGACGCCGCTTGTGCCATTCAGCGCGTTTTCGAGAGGCATTGTCACCAAGGACTCGACTTCCTCAGTCGACAGACCTGGCGCTTCGGTTTGAATTTCGACGTATGGCGGTGCAAACTCCGGAAAAACATCGAGCGGCGCACGCTGGAGAGAGCGGCCGCCAACGATCAGTAGTAACACGCACATCGCTACAACAACGACGCGAAGCCGCAACGATGTGGCGACCAACCAATTAAGCACGGAAGACAGTCCTCATTCCGGATAATTACTTACTGAATCCAACTTCCGTACCGAAGAGTTCTGCCGCGCCCGCCGTGACCACGTTGGTACCGGCAGCTGGGCCAGTTGCAAGAACCGCTACGTCATCGGTGACATAACGGACATGAATGCGTCGGCGCGCAAACAACTGAGGCGACAACTGCTCGTAAACCCACGTGCCGCCATGAATGTCGAAAATGACACTCGACCAGGGTATCGTCAAACTTTGGGCCTCACCTTGCATCGCGACAGCGACGTTGACGCGTTGGCCTGGCGAACATTGTGGCGTGCGGTTGTCGAGCGAATAGAACAGATCGACGGTTCCCGTAAGCGGGTTAGCGGATGGCGGCGCGTTAACGGGTGCCGCGCGCAGAGGCGTCGTCTTACGGTTGCTCGAAATCACGCTGACCGCCGCTGCGGCTGTCAAATTCAGATCGCTGACATCGCCGACGTAGACTGGCACGCGAATCCACACCACCTTCAAATCAGCAACTTCGAACAACGCCGCGCCGGCGGGCACCTTTTGACCATTAAGTGCTGATGAAGATCGCAGAATGCCATCCTGCGGGGCAGTCATGGGAATTGGCGCTGCCGTCCCACGCTCAGATTCGCCGGAGACTCGTACTAGCATGTCGCGACGAGCAGTTGCAGCTTCCAAAGTCTTCGTTGCCAAGTCAAATTGCGCCTGTGCTTCATCCATGTTTCGGCGACTTCCCACCTTCTCGCCAAAGAGGCGTCTTGCCCGGTCTAACGCAATGCGCGCCGCGTCGAGTTGCGTTGTTGCGTTGTTGACTTGGCCTTCGGCTTCAATCTTTGCCGTGGCGATGGTCGTACGGCCCTCCGGCGTGAGGAGCGGCAACAGTTCGAGTATTTGTTGTCCCTTAACAACACTTGCGCCAACGGCGGGAATTCCCGAAGGCGGCGCTTGGACTACGCCGCTCACTGGAGCGGCCACAGCAATCAGCTGACCGGCGGGGATTGCAACCTCACCGCCATATGAGCGGACTCGCTGTACAGATCTCATCGCTGCCGGCGTGGTGCGAATGCCCAACCGTTTCACCGCCTCCGCCGTCAGTTGGATGTTGTTGATTTCGTCTTCTTTGAGAACCTTGCTCACTTTGGCTGGCGGCGTCGGCGCGGTGGCTGAACTGGGTGTCTTCGGATGAGTGGTAATCCACCATGCGACGACGCCCGTACCCATGACAGTCAATGTGCAAATGATCCCGTACAGCACTCCCGCACGAAAGGTCATGGCTTCACCTCCGAAGGTTTCGGCGAAGGTGTTATGTGCCGGCCCACGCTGCGTTCCAATTCGGCCCAAGTGCGTCGCAGGTCGGCCTGTGACTGGGCCTCACGCAGTCGGCTATCGAGTAACTGCCGTGTTGCTTCCAATATGACCACGTATGGGGTATTGCCTTCGCGGTAACCTGACTCTGCGCGTTTGATCGCAGTCTCAACCTCAGGTTTGACCTGTTGCTCTAGTATGGCGAGGTCGGCTTTTGCTTGTTCCACGCGTGCGTGGGCTTGCCGCACGTCGAGAATGATCTGGTTTTGAACGGTGGTTTTTTGCCGCTCAGCTTTTTCGAGTTCAGCTTCTGCTCGGACGACGCCGCCTTGATTCCAATTGAAGATCGGCAGAGTCATTCGCAGTGCCGGGCTGAATTCATGACCGGTGTTGCGGCCGCTTGTCGCGTCGGCTATTCCGAGCAGGCGGAACCAGGCTAATCGTGAGAGTCGTAGTCGTTCACTTGCGCCATCGGCCAAGTGTTGAGCCGCGAGAGCGTCCGGCCGAGTGGCGATGGCATCGGCCGCCAACGCGTTCGGATCCAGCCATCCCTCAGCGGGCAAATTCGAACTTGATAAGCGAATTGCTTCGCGATTTGTGCCGATTCCCAAGACTTGGCGCAATCGCTCTTCGGCAACAGTCACTTCGTATCCAAGGCGAGTCTGATCCTGAATAGCCTGAATGGAGTCAATACGGGCAGTCGCGGCTTCCTGCTCACTAATGTCGCCCGCTTTGAATCTCAAATCTGCGAGTCGGGCTATCTCGCCACGGATGTTTACTGCGTCGTTGGCAACCTTGAGACGTGCTTGTGCGAGCAACGCATCGGCGTATGCTTGGCGAGTGTCCCGGATGAGGTCGAGTCCAGCTTGGGTAAGTCGCTCACAGACACGCTGCGACTCCTGTTGGGCCGCGGCGATGCGAATCGGTCGAAGCCAAAACGCCTCGATTGGGATGTCGATCGCATACTTGAGTGGTTTGTCCGGCGCGTTGAAGAAGTAGGCGACTTCAGGATTCGGCAGCAGTCCAGCTTGCACTAGGTCGCCGTGCGCGACACCAAGTTCGGCGAGCAGTTCCTGAAACGCCGCGTTATTCCAAAGTGCTGTTAGTACCGCGCCTTCTTCGGAGAGGCCGTTAGCGAGATCGACTCCGTTGGGCAGCAAGCAGGTGCCACATGTGCTAGTAGCCGGGACCTGGAAGCCGGCGCGGTTTACTACTCGCTCAATTACATGCTCTCGGTTCGACGGTGAGTGAAGGCTCGAGCAGCCGACAGCAAACATGATTATGCCTGCCGCCAATGTTCGCAGCTGGGGCCGCAACGATATTTGCCTGAGCACATTCAATGCAAATTCACCCTCGGTGTTCCACAATCGTGGAACCTCCGCACAGTCGGAGCCAGACTCTCCCTCAATCTGTATCGACCCTCGACTGCCTTTCCAGCACAGTGGGATCCGAAGCTTGGAATTCACGTGACTTGAAGTCGCGGC
>JADMIO011419558.1_pt1 | contig 20381 bp, 14 predicted proteins | sample 8958161 | NCBI WGS metagenome assembly JADMIO01 (sample SAMN16585339, study PRJNA669376) | soil metagenome | isolation source: Crop rotation soil | place: USA: Cullars Rotation, Alabama | collected 2011 | reverse complement strand
CGTCGAGCGTCATCGACCCGCCGAGCGCCCGGGTGACGCCGAAGATCGTCTGCATCAGTTCCGTCCGGCCGGCGCCGACGAGCCCCGCGAAGCCGAGGATCTCGCCACGCCGCGCGTCGAACGACACCGCCGTCGCGGCACCGGGCACGAGCAAATCGCGCACGAGCAAAACGATGTCTTGTGCCGGCTTTGACGTCTTGGCCGGGAAGTAGTCTGCCGACAACTCCCGGCCCACCATCATCGCCACGATCCGCTCGTGCGTCGCCTCCGCGCGCGGGACGTCGCCGACGTACCGCCCGTCGCGGAGGACCGTGACGCGGTCGGCCAACTGCAACACCTCCTCCATCCGGTGCGAGATGTACACGATCGCGATGCCGTCGGCGCGGAGCTGACGGATGATCTGGAAGAGTTTCTCGGATTCGCCCGCCGTCAGCGACGACGTCGGCTCGTCCATGATGATGACCCGCGCGTCCAGCGCCAGCGCCTTGGCGATCTCGACCATCTGCATCTCGCCGACGGTCAGGCTCGAGACCGGCGTGGTCGGCGAACAATGCAGCCCGACGCGCGCGATCAGCGCCGCCGCCGCACGATTCATCCCGCCGCGCTCGAGTGGTGTGATCAACCCAAGCGACTTCCGCTCGTTCCCCAGGAAAATGTTCCCGGCCACGTCCAGGTTCGGCGCGAGCATCAACTCCTGGTGAATCAGCGCGATCCGCGCGCGCTTGGCGTCGCGCACCGAGTTGAGCACGACCGGCGTGCCGTCGATCAGGATCTCCCCCTCGTCCGGCCGGTACGCCCCGCCGAGGATCTTCATCAGCGTCGACTTCCCCGCGCCGTTCTCCCCCATCAGTGCCAGCACTTCGCCACCGCGGAGGTGCAGCGAAACGCCCGACAACGCGACCACGCCGGGGAATCGCTTGACGATCCCGCGCATGTCCAACAACGGCGGATGGGCTGATTCGACGGTCATGCGAGGCCGGAAGAGTGACAGGTAACTGCGGCCGGCCGGCGCGCATTCTCCCTCTCCCGGTACTCCGGGAGAGGGCAGGGGTGAGGGCCTCCGATGAGCGGCGCTGAAGACCCTCACCCTAACCCTCTCCCGGAGTACCGGGAGAGGAACAGGCGAGGCACGCGTTACGGTTTACGGTTTACGTTTTACCTTCCGACTACTTCTTCCACTCCGCTCGCCGCTTCTCGAAATCCGGCAGGTTCGACTTGTCCACGATCTCCAGCCCCGTGTTGTCGATCTTGTCCGGCGGGATGGCCGCCATCGCCTTGGTCGGGTCGCTGGCGAGCTGGTGAATCCACTTGGCGGCGCGGTAGCCCATCTCGAAGGGGTGCTGCACGCACGTGCAGGTGATCGTCCCCGATTCGATCCCGCGGACCGTGTCGTCCTCGTCGTCGAACACCGCCGCCAGCACCTTCCCCTTCTTCCCCGTGCCCTCCAGCGCCGCGGCGATGGCCGGGCCGTTGTACGACCACAGGCCGCACACCAGCTTCACGTCCAGCGCGGTGTTGTTGACGATGTCCTCGACGTTCTTGCGGGCCTTGACGCGGTCGGTGAGGTCCTCGCGCTTCTCGGCGATCTCGATGTTGTGGCCCTTGATCGCGTCCTCGATGCCCTTGAGCCGCTGCGCCGCGTTGTCCGCCGAGAACGTGCCGACGAAGATCGCGATCTTCCCGCCCTCCGGCAGGAGCTTCACGATCTGCTCGCCGAGCATCTTGCCGGCGTCGTAGTTGAGCGAACCGACGTACAGCAGCCGCTTGGAATCGGGCGCGTCGGAGTCGAACGTGATCAGCTTGGCCTTCGAGGCGACCTTGTCGAGCACCGGGATCTGGTCCTTCGGGGCGATCACGCTGACGGCGATGCCGTCGTAGCCCTGGTTGATGAGGTTCTCCAGGATCTGGTTCTGCTCCTCGGTCTTGCCGCTCGGGGGCATCTTGATGTCGACGGTGACCTTCGCCTCGCGCTCGTACTTGTGCACGCCGTTCGAGGCGATCTTCCAGAACTCGCTGGAGTTGTTGGTGACGAATGCGAGCTTGAGCGTCTTCCCGCCCCGGTCGCACCCGCTCGCCAACGACATCACCCCGACGACGATCAACGCCGTCACCGCAAAAGCCGCAAGCACAACCGGCGTCTTCCGCTTCATCCAGCTCACGTGTAGCCTCCTCGCGAATTGTGCGCGATGCCTCTAGCTCGTTCCAACGCGGGCGGGATCGTAAATAAGCGGGCAGGGAAAGTACATGCTCCGCTCCGTCCGCCCCAGCCCCGGAGGGGCGGAAGAATGTAGCCCACGGCGTGAGCCGTGGGGACCGCAGCACCAACGAATCCACACCCCAATGCATTCAGCCCCGGAGGGGCGACAGAACCGACCGCGCGACTTGCTCTGTCGCCCCTCCGGGGCTTGGCGCGTTGGATCGCCTCGAACCCACGGCTCGCGCCGTGGGCTACATTCTGCCGCCGCTCCGCGGCTGAAAGCGGGTCGTTCCGGCGAGTGCTGGGGCGACCGAGACTCACGTCCCCAGCTTCCCCGATTCCAGATATGCCTCGATCCCCATCCGCAGGTCGTGCTTCGGCTGATAGCCGAGCACGCGGCGGGCCTCGGTGAGATCGGTCTGGGTCCAGTCCTGGGTGAAGCTGTAGGGGTTCTCGAAGTAGTCGGGCTCGAGGTTCGTCCCGAGCGCCCGATTCAATTCTTCGACGACTTGATTGAACGACCACGACGCCCCCGCCCCGCAGTTGAAGCTGCCGGACTCTTTGGCGTTCAGCGCGTTGAGGTTGGCCTGGACGACGTCCCACACACTGACGAAGTCGCGCTTCTGCTCGCCGGCGGTGAAGATCCGCGGGCGGTTGCCGGCGCGCATCTGCCGGGCGAGTTGGTGGATCATGCTGGCGAACTTGCCCTTGTGCGCCTCGCCGGGGCCGTAGACGTTGCTGTAGCGCAGGCCGACGACGGGGTGGGCCAGCTTCGGCGCGTATCGCATCGCGAGGCGTTCCATCGCGAGCTTCGAGAACGCGTAGACGTTGAGTGGGTCGGGCGGCTGGCTCTCCTTCATCGGCACGGGGCCTTGGCCGTAGATGGAGCAACTGCTGGCCCAGACGACGCGTGACTTGTAGCTGATCGCGAGGTCGAGGATCGCCCGGAACGCCTCGACGTTGTTCTCCATCATCCGCCGCTGGTCGTGCACGGTCGTGTCGGTGATCGAAGCCTGGTGGAAGATGACGTCGAAGCGGTCGTTGCCGAGCGTGTTCGTGATCGCAACGGGATCGTGACACGAGAACGTGCGGACGTCGCCGGTGAAGTCGATCAGATTCGTCCAATGGCCCGATTGGAAGTCGTCGGCGACGACGACGTCATGGCCGTCGCTGGCCAGCCGCTTCGCGAGATTCGATCCGATGAACCCGGCCCCGCCGGTGACGAGTGCGCGCACGTGAAAAGCCTTTCGATCTGCGATGACGCGTTATGCGAGCCGCGACCGTAAGGGAGCGGTCTTGAAATGCCCGCTCCCTCACGGTCGCGGCTCGCATCGAGGTTACTCCAGCGAATTCCCGCCGTTCACGGAGAGCTTCTGCCCCGTGATGAAGTTCGCGGCGTCGGACGCGAGGAACGCGACGGCAGCCCCGATGTCGGCGGGCACGCCCATCCGCTTCATCGGAACACCGGCAGCATACGCCCGTTTGGCTTCCTCCGAATCATCCTTATGCCGCTCCGTCGGGATCCAGCCCGGCGAGACGATGTTCACCGTGATCCCGAACGTCGCCAGCTCCATCGCCCACGAGCGCGTGAGGCCGAGCTGCGCTCCCTTGGCGGACACGTAATTCGAAAACTCCGGCACGCCCTTCTCGAGCACTTCCGAGCCGATCTGGATGATCCGCCCCCACCGCCGCTGCTTCATGCCGGGGACGACCGCTTTCGCGAGGATCACCGGCGACTTGACGAAGAATTCGAGCTGGTCGAGGCACGCCCGCCAGGTGAGCTTCTCCAGCGGCACGAACGGCTGCGGCCCCGTCGCGTTGGGCACGAGGATGTCGATGGGGCCGAGGCGGTTCGCGATCTCCTGCACCATCCGCGCGACCTGCTCCTCCTCGCGCACGTCTGCTTTGAACGCCGCCGCGTCGCCGCCGGCTTTCTTCACGAGCTCGACGACCCGCGCGGCCTTCTCAGGACTCGCGAAGTAATTCACCGCGACGTTCGCGCCGCAGTGGCCGAGCGCCACCGCGATCGCTTCCCCCAGCCCGCGCGACGCGCCGGTGACGAGGGCCACACGTTTGGAAAGGTCGTATTGCATGGCTTACGTGCCCTCATCCTACGGCAGTGGCACTTAAGTGCCACTGCCACGCGGCGCACGGGTGAATCCCGTTCCAAATGCCACGGAATTCTGCTCCGGCAAGACTTAACCCTTCTCCGTCATAACGCGAGCGGTCCGCGGCATAACGGAACGCAACTGCGGCATAACGAACTCGTTTCACCGCATAACGAATCTCACCCCCCGCATAACGAGGTTCGCTCTCGGCATAACGACTTCCCTGCTCGGCATAACGACGTGCCTGCTCCGCATAACGGATCTCATTCGCGGCATAACGAAACGACTGCTCCCGGTTATGCCGGGAAGCAATATCGTTATGCCGCGAGGGAATCTCGTTATGACGCGCTTCGCTTCCGTTATGCCCTTCCTTCCCGCGAAGCTGTTTTACGCCCTCGCAGCGGCGTTTTTGCTTCCCGCAGCGACGTTCTTGCCGCAATGCCACAATAATTGAAGTCCCGTCGCGGCCGGCGACGATGATCACACGCATATGCCCGTGCTTCCCAGCCGGCCGATGTCGAACTACGAGCGTCAGGTGGCGTTCCGGCAGCGCAATCCCGGCTACTACCGCCGGCTGCACCGCCGCAGGCGTGCTGCGGAACAGGCGCGCGGGGTCGAGATGGAGATGGCCCAAGCCGCCGCGACGGCAGCGGCATTGCCCGCCGCCCTGCCCGCGCCCAAGCCGGTGCTGATGCTGCCGGCGCCGGTCGTTGATCCCATCACCGAACAGATCAACGCCATCAGGGCGCGGCTCGCCGCGGCGGAACCGCTGGCCGTCCCCGTCCGCCGATCGCCCGCTGCGTGAACCGGCATCCCACGCTATGGCTGCTGCTGTGGAACGTCACCCTGCCGCAGCGTGCCCGCGCATGAAGGGCAGAGCACGTCGAGAGCATCACCGATGACGCTCCACCCGTCCCTCATCATCGCGGCTGCCTGCTCGTAGTACGTCTCATTTGAGTAAGGCGGATGATTTGAGGGATAGCTCGCTTCGCGCTTGCATCGGTTGCAGAACACCATCCCGCAGAGGATGAAGGTCACGTTGTAGAACGGGGCGACGAATCGATCCACCTCGATCGGCATGGTCATTCTGCTGCCCGGCGCTGCACGGCCCTACTCCGCCGCCGCGCCGTTGCCGCCGGCGTGCACGGCATTCCGCGCCGGCCGTTTGCTGAAGCTCGACGTGACGTGTTCGAGCCACGCCGCGTCCGGCAGCGCGTAGGGGCGGAACTTTTCCATCGTGCCCTGCTCTTCGCTGAAGCTCAGGGCGCGGTAGAAGCCGAGCTTGTTGGCGGCGGGGGAATCGATCAGCGTGCTGGAGTCGGCGGCGGACATCTGGAACAGCACGCGGTTGTCGAACTCGCGCATCGCGGTGCGGTCGAGGGTGCGGTCGATCGAGACGGAGGTGTCGATCCAGGCGAGCACGTGAACGCCGACCGTGGGGCCGTCCTTGAGGATCTCGGCGAACTGCTTGCCGGGGTTGGCTTTCTTGGGCTCGTCGCCGCTGGACATCGAGAAGCTGAAGTCGTCGTCGGACTTGCGGAGGGCGCGGTAGCGCTGCAGGCCGTAGATGATCACGAAGATGTCTGGGGCGTCGGCGGGCGCGTCGCCGTCGAGACGGCGTTGGACTTCCGTGGCGATCTCGCCGACGGCGTCGCCGGCGGCGCGGAATTCGACCATCGTCGTCTCGTGCGGGAGGGCCGACTTCACGCGGTCGAACGTGCCGGCGAGCGGGGAGTCGACGGGCGTGCCGTCGAATACGTGGAACTGCGCGGCGCCGGGGCCGCGCTGGGCGGCCAGGCTGGTCATGGCGGCGGCGAGCGTGGCCATGGCGCCCTCTTCGGATTGACCGATGACGAGAAGATTCGCGCCGCTTTGACGGCGGAAGGCGATCGACGTCGGGTCCTTGATCGCGACGGGATCGCCGACCCACGCGAGCGGCGGCTGGGTGCCGAGGTTCGGCCAGTCGGAGGCGTCGAGGAGCTGGAGCAAGCGGTTGTTCTTGCGGATGTCGGCGGGCGCGTTGCCTTCGAAGACCACCGGCGACTGACGCAGGTGCCCGGTCCACGCGCTCGCGCGGCGTCCGACGGCTTCGAGGTATTTGTCCTTCCGCTCGTCGCTGAGCCAGGCGACCTGGAACGGGCTGTTGCCTTCGACGAGGCCGCCCTGGTCGTTGTAGATCGCCTCGCCGGGGCGGCTGAGCAGCCGGGCGGCGGAGTTGCTGTCGCCGAGGATGAGGTGCGAGTCGGCCTCGCTCGTCTGTAATGCGATGCGGACGGCCATCTGGCCGATCGTGGAACGCGCGAGGCCCGACGTGCCGCCAATCGTCTGCGAGCCGAGCAGCAGGTGAATCCCGAAGGCACGGCCCTGGCGGACGAGACGATCGAGGAGCAGCCCGGCTTCCTGCGCGAGCTTGTCGTCCTCGCTGAAGAACTCCTGGAACTCGTCGATGATCAGCAGCGTGCGCGGCATGACCTGGGCGCCGGGCGATTTGCGGTACGAAGCGATGTCCTGCACGCCCGCCTTGCGGAACAGATCGCCGCGGCGGGTGAGCTCGCCGTCGAGACGTTGCAGCACGCTGAGGCCGAACTCGCGGTCGCTCTCCACCGCGATGGCGCGGGCGTGCGGCAGGTTGTGCGTCGCGTAGGTCTTGAACTCGACGCCCTTCTTGAAGTCGATCAGGTAGAACTCGACTTCCTCCGGCGAATACCACATCGCGAGGTTGGTGATCATCGCGTGCAGCAGCGTCGACTTACCCGAACCGGTCTTACCCGCGATCAAAGCATGCTGCGCGACGCCCTTGCCGAGGCGGAGCTGCTGGAGGCGGGTGGCGCCCATCTTGCCGATGGGGACGCGGAGGTCGTCGGTGCTGGAGCCGGTCCAGAACTTCTCCTCGCTTGGGGCGATCGTGTCGAACGGCACCTCGACGCGCTTGGAGTCCTTCGCGCCCTTTCCGACGACGTGCACGACGTGCGTGAGCAAATCCTCGCTGGGCGGCGGGTCCAACGTCAGCGGGAACTGCTTGAAGACGTCATCCCGCCAGACGAAGCGCTTTTGATCGACGTCGCGGACGAGGTTGACGCCGTGGTGCTCGAGCTCGTCGAGGTGAACGCCGCCGGGCAGGTTCATGCGCGTGTCGCGGAGGATGAGCGTGTACACGCCGCAGCGCGGGCCGGATTGGAGGATGCTGCTGAGGCGGCGGAAGGCGTCGCCTTCGAAGCCGACGGGGAAGTCGCTGATGACGAGGAACTTGTACGGCTCGGCGAGTTCACCGGCTTGCTCGTTGTAGTCGTCGATCGTCTCGAACTCGTTGCGGAGGTATTTCTGGATGACGGTTTCCATGTGCTCCGTGAGGTCGCGGAGCCGGGCGTCGATGTGCTCGGAGTCGGTCCAGATGCGCCCGCCGACGAGGGCCTCGTCGTGGTCGGCCAGGTGCATGAAGCCGGCGAAATTCTGCCCGAGGCCGACGGGGTCGATGATCGTGAACCTCACGCGCCCGGGCGGGAGCGTCGTGAGCAGGCGGAGCATGACCGTCTGCAAGAGGCCGAGCGCTTCGGGACGCCCGGCGCGATCCGTCTGGATCAGCAGCGACGCCTGCTTAGGCACCGCGAGGCTCGCCGGAACGCTGAACGGCGCCGGCAGTTCGAGCTTGAACTCGCTGCCCTGCGGGTGTTCGTCGGCGATCTTCTTCAAATCGACGTGCAGCTCGCCGAAGCGGATGGTCGAGCCGAATTGCCTGGGCGGCGACCAGTTGCGCCAGTACTGCTCGTCCCAGCCGCCGGTTTGTCGGTCGGAGCCGTTTGAGCCCTTGTCGATGGGCGTGCGGAGCTGTTCGACGCGCTCGTACCACCGCCGCTCGACGGCGCTGCGCGAATCCTTGTACCACTGCTCGCTGGCGCCGGCCTGCTGGGTGAGCTTGTGCTTGGCGTCTTCGAGTTCCTTCTGCTGCTTGTGCTGAACGTCGCGCAGCGCCCGCCGCCGAACGTCCTCAGCCTCCTTGCGGCCGCGGTCGCGCTGGGCTTCGAGGGTGGTGAGCTTCCTCGAATACTCCTGCTGGATGGTTTGCAGGTTTTCGTCGCGCGTCTCGTCGGCCTGCTGCAGGAAGGGGGCGAACTTCTGCTTGGACCGGCGGACTTCCTCGTCGCGCTTCTTCTGCGCCTCGTGGTTCCGCGCCTCGTGGGCTTTCTTCAATCGAACCTGCTCGAGCGCCGCGGCGTTGCGGGCGGTGTCGATGGTCTGGATGAGCCGCTCGTACTCGGCGAGGACCTGCTTGCCGCCGATGACGCGAAGGATCAGGCCGGCGATGATCCCCAGGACGAGCGCGACGCCGACGCCGATGAGGATCGCGTTGATGTTCGCGGTCGGCCAGCGCGAGACGACCTGGCCGACGATGCCGCCCAGCGCCAGGAGCACGATGCCGGCGAGCCAGGGCCGCACGCCGACGAACAGGCGCGGGACCTGCATCGTCTTCAGCGTCGCCAGGTGACGTTCCGCATCACTGCGCAGCGCTTTGAACGTCTCGGCGGGGTCGCCGGTGACTGGCGAAGCCTCGGGACGATTCTCGGGAACCGCCTGGCCGTAGAGCACGACGAGCTCGGCGGCCTTGGTTTCCATGCCGTCGAGCGCGGCCATCTGCTCGTCGTGCGCCTCGCGGGCCTTCTTCGCCTCGTCGCGGATCGAGTTCTGCGTCGCCTCCAGCAGGCTGTCGGCCATGAACGTGGACTGCTCGAAGCGGCTCCTGATGCCGGAGACGGCGTTGTCGTGGTCGTGGGCGATGAGCCGTCGGGTGGCGTCATTGGATTCGCCGAGCTGCTGCATGGCGTCGCCGAACTTCTGATCGACTTCCGCGGTCTTCGCGGCGTATGCCTGCTCGATCTCCTCGCGCAACGCGGTGTAGCGGTGCTCGATGTCCTGCTGCGAGCGCTCGGTGAGCTTGCCCAGCTCCTCGCGGGCCTTGGCGTGGCGGGCCTCGATTTCCGACTCGCTGGTCGCGCTCTCGGTCAGCAGACTGACCAGCTCGGCTAACGCCGCCCGCTGAATGTCGCGCTGGGTGGCATGGCCGGGGAGAGCGGCGTCGATCGTGGGTGTGTCGCCGGGGTGTGACATCGAGTCTCCGATGGGACAATCGATCTGAAATCTCAGTTGGAGATCTCAGATTTCAGGATTTCATTGGCAGTCGCGCCTGGCGCTGCTCAGCAGCATCGACATGTGCGACATGGCGGCGCTGGCGCTGCGGACTTCGGATTCGATCGGGGTGAGGACGGACTCCTCGAAGCGCTTGGCGTTGGCGTCCTGCCAGACGCCTTTGAGCTCGGCCCAGTGGCGAATGAGATCCTTCGTCGCCCGGCTGAGCTGGCCTTGTCCTTCGTGAACGCCCATAAGGCTCTCTTTTCAGTGGGTTTGATCTTGGGTGCCACAGGCCGGCGTACCCGCAGACCTGTGCCCGTACATCTGTGGCACCCCCAATTCCCCGCCGGGCAGCTACCGGATGATTATAGGGGGGCCGCTTCAGCCCGTCGCTGACGATTCGCCGGGCTCGGCCACCGGCTTGCGGGCGACGAGATCTTCGCCGGCGGGGGTGAAAATCGAGCGAATGCCCTGGTTGTCGACAATCGCCAGATCGCCCTCCGGCAGGCTCAGGAGTTCGCGGAGATCCGGGCGGACGTCCAGCAGATCGCGCACCAGGACCTTGTTCAACGCGACGATGCCGGCGGCTCCGGTCGGTGCGATGTACCACCCCGTGTCAGTTGGGGAACTCGGCGAACGACGCTCAAGGTAAATGCGCGCCGCCGACCACGCCCCCTTCGCCATGACCACGGTGTGGCTCGGCTCGACCGGCGTGAGCGGCTGTTTCAGCTCGACGACGGCTTTTCGCGCGTCGGTTGAAAGCGGCGGCAGCCCCCACTTCTCGTCGCGGATGTCGATTTCGGGCGCGGCGGCGCGGACGTCCGCCGGCGGAACCTTCCCCCGCAGCGCCGCGATGTCGAGCACGCCGGTGCCCCCGTCGCCCTGTCCGATTTCATCCGGCGAGCGGGACATCGACGGCAGCCCGGAATCCGCCGAATAGCCTCCCGTCGTCCCGGCCGCCGCCCCCGCCCCGCCGGCGCCGGCACTCAGCATGGCGTATTCTTCAAGCGAGCTCGCCATGGCGTCGAGCGCCGCCAGCGCGCGGGGGATGTCTCCGCCGAGCACGGACGCGAAGCGCGTCACACCCCCTTTGTACATCATGATTTCCTTCTGAAGGCGTTTAGACCATTGCTTACAGGCGATGATCTTCTGTTCCGCTTCTTCGTAATTGCGGATGGCAATCCGCAGGGCCTTCTCCTCCTCGACCGCCGACTGCTGGCCACCGGTCTGCGACTTGAAGAGCTTCTTCATCCGCACGGCTTCCTTGCAGCGCCCGACGATCTCCGCCCGCTTGGCGAGCTGATTGTTCCAGTAGCTGGTCTGGTCGCGGTCCAGCCACTGCAGCGTCCGCTGCATGTCCGCCTCGGCGTCCCCGAGCGCGACGTTGCACGCGTCGGCGAACTTGATCAGCGCCACGCGGAAGCCGCGCAGGTCGGCGATGGAATCGATGCGGGCCGTTTCGGACATCGGTGCTGACCTCAAATAGCCGCAGGGCAACGCCCTACGCGTGCTCAAGGCACGGAGAACGCGAAGGCGCGAAAACGCGAAGGAAACGCGAAGGAGGAATTCGATTTTGATCTCCTTCGCGGCGTTCGTTCGCGCCATCGCGCCTTCGCGTTCTCCCCGGGTTTGAAGACGCGCAGGGCGCTGCCCTGCGGCTAAGGGCTTTTATCTCTGCTTGAGGTACTCCTCGATCAGGTTCGCTTTCTTGGCGAGAAACGACACGTGCTGGGTCGATTCCTCGAGGAACGAACCGAGCGCCTTGACGGTTTGCTCGAACGCGTCCTGGAACTTCTTCTGCTCCTGGTCGCGCCAGGTGTTTTCGAGGTTGCGCATGCGCGAGTGCAGGCCGGAGACGAGGCTCTGCAGGTCGTTGTTGAACCGGTTGAGGTCCTGGGCAAACCGGCGAAGCTCGGCAGGATCGACGTTGGCTTTGGCCATGAGGCGATTCTACACGCATCACGTCCGCTGGACCTAAGATTTAGCGGTCCTCGCTTGCGGGCCGTGTCCGGCGCGGTACCGTGGGGCGAACGTTGACACCGCAATTGATTGGAGAAATGCGATCCATGAGCCAAGCGTTCGACCCTGCCAAGTCTCGTCGTGACGTCCTGAAGCTCGGCGCCGTCGCCCTCGCCGCGTCGGCCTTCGCCCCGTCCCTCGCCCCGTCCCTCGCCCGCGCGCTGGAGCACGGCTCGGCCGAGTACGGCGGGTTGCCGATGGGCATCCAGAGCTACACGCTCCGCAGCATGAGCCTTGACGCGGCGCTGGCGGCGCTGCGAAAGGACCTCAACCTCGACCAGATCGAGCTCTACACCGGCCACATCAAAGGCATGAGCCCGCGGCAGGTGCTGCAGAAGCTCAACGCGCACGGGGTGAAGTGCCCGTCGGTCGGCGTGGTCGAGTTCAACGCCAGCGACGACGCCAACCGCAAGCATTTCGAGTTGGGCAAGGCGCTGGGTTGCAAGAACCTGTCGTGCAACCCCGAGAACGACCCGAAGTGTTTCGAGAGCGTCGGCAAGCTGTGCGACGAGTACAACATGACCGTCGCCATCCACCCCCACGGCAAAGGCGGGCGCTGGGAGAAGATCGATCAGATTTACGCCGCCATCAAGGACGTGAACCCCAAGATCGGGATGAACGACGAGACCGGCTGGCTGATCGACGCCGGCGAAGACCCCATCCGCGCGCTCGACGTGTTCAAGGGCCGCACGTACGCGCTGCACGTGAAGGATTTCAAGTACGAAGGCAACAAGCGCGAAGACGTCCCCGCCGGGGACGGCAAGCTCGACGTCGACACGCTCGTGAAAAAGCTGCTCGACATGAAGTTCGACGGCGTCATCGCCGTCGAATATGAGGGTGGAGATCCGATCCCCGCGGTCCAGACGTCACTCGAGCGCATCCGGGAAGCGGTGAAGAAAGCAAAGGGCGCGTAACTTCGAACGCCAACAAGAAGAACCACGAAGGACACGAAGCCACGAAGACAGCCACGAAGGTCAGAATCTGGGGTCTCAGATTTGAGATTTCGGAATTGATCTTTGTAGCTTTCTTCGTGTCCTTCGTGTCCTTCGTAGTTCAACTTTTTCCTTTAGCACGCCGGACAGGGATCGAACCTGTCGCTTCTCGATTTGGAGTCGAGCGCCCCACCGTTGGAGCCTCCGGCGTGTTTGCCATGCGCAGGGAAGGATTCGAACCTTCGGTGTCCCCGGAGGGTCCCGGCTTTACAGGCCGGTGCGTTCGCCGCTCCGCCACCTGCGCGGGTGGAGTGGACAATAATCAGAAGACAGGAGTCGGTAGGGAATGCCGTCTTCGCTACCGACTACTGACTACTTCTGCCAAGCTCCCAGCGGGATTCGAACCCGCGTCCCCGGCTTGAAAGGCCGGGAATCCTGGACCGCTAGACGATGAGAGCGCGTTGCGGCGTCGCCGCAACGACGCGAGCAGCCGCCGGGCGATGCCGGCGTCGATCGGCCGGCCGCGCCACTCGCGCAGCCGCCGCGAGCGAAGCGTCTGAGAAGTTTTCAGCCGGGGTTCTCGCATCGCAGTAGTCCGTTGTCCTTCGTCACCGGTCGTTTGTCATTCGCGTTCCGATTCATCGACTTCACCAAAGACCGACAATTGTGGACTCCACGCCACCGGTGGGAATCGAACCCACGATCGTCCGGTCGACAACCGGCCGCTGTGCCACTCAGCTACGGCGGCGAAACACGACGCGCCCGACCTTCAGCGGAGGGTGAAGGATTCGAACCTCCGACGGACCTTTCGGCCCGAACCGGGTTAGCACCCCGGCGCGATCGACCACTCTGCCAACCCTCCGACGGTCACATTCAGCGGAGGGTGAGGGATTCGAACCCCCAGGGCCTTGCAGCCATGCCTGTTTTCGAGACAGGTGCCTTACCAGTTAGGCAAACCCTCCGAGTTTCGCGGATCCGGATGAATCGCTGGCGCTACTCATGTCGTCCTCCTGTGGCTTCAGCGTTGCGGGAAGGGCTCGAACCTTCATCCTCCGGCTTCGGAGGCCGGCGCTCGATCCGATTGAGCTTCCGCAACTCCTCTCGCGTCACGCATCGCGCGTCACGCATCAAATGCCCCGGGCAGGACTCGAACCTGCACCCGTTGCCGGAAGGGCTTCTGAGACCCTCGCGTCTGCCGCGTTCCGCCACCGGGGCCATCTCTCAAATGGCAAATCTCGGATTTCCGATTGCACCGAGCAGGACTCGAACCCGCATCCCTCCGCTTAAAAGGCGGCGGCTCTGCCGTTGAGCTACCGGTGCGCGCGCGTGTGTGTGGCGTCACCATCGCGTGAAACTCCTCCCTCATGCACCCGGCAGGACTCGAACCTGCAACCTTCCGGTTAAGAGCCGGCGGCTCTGGCCTGTTGAGCTACAAGTGCGATCAATCCATTATTTACAACCACTTCGCATGTCAGTGCACCGGGGAGGGATCGAACCTCCAACCTCCGGTTTCGTAGACCGGCGCTCATCCGATTGAGCTTCCAGTGCGCGATGTACGACAGCTACACAGTGCGCCGGGCACGCTTCGAACGTGCGACCTGCCCGTTATCAACGGGCTGCTCTGCCGCTGAGCTACCAGCGCATTTCGTCCGTCGCGCAATGCGCGTAACTGTTTACCGTCCCCGCCGATTTCTCCCGGCGCGCGTTTTCGTTGCAATTGCTAGGTTGAGCGTGCCATGGATGGCCGGGAGCTCAAGCTGTTCAACGAGCGGACGATGGAAGCGCAGTTCCTCCGGCACGAGAACCAGTTCCTCCGCCGCGACCGGGACTGGCTTCGGGTCGAGATGTACCACGCCGACCAACGCTTCGCGGAGCTGGAGGAGGAGTGCCGCCGGGCGGAGGCGGAGAACCGGCTCCTTCAACGTCGGGTCGAGGAGTTGACGCGGAAAGTCCTTGCGTCGGCGGCGCCGGACACGCCGTCGCCGCCGGCGTTCGTGAAGGCGAACGTGCCGAAGCGGCGGCGCAAGCGGCCAGGCCGGAAGGCGGGGCACGCGCCGGCGCTGCGTCCCGTCCCGGACCACGTCGACGTGCGGCAGGACGTGCCGCTGCCGCGTGACGCCGGGGGCCGCTGCTGTTGTCCGCACTGCAACTGTTCGCTGGACGACGTGCGCGAGCACGAGCGGCTCGTCGAAGACCTCGTGCCGCAGCAGGTCGTGGTGACGGCGTACCGCACGCGCAGCGGATGGTGCGCCATGTGCCGCAAGCGGGTGGAGAGCCGGGCGCCCGAGCAGCCGCCGGCGGCCGACCTGCCGCACGGGCAACTGGGGCTCAACGCCCTGGCGACGGCGGCGGTGCTGCGGGTCGTGCACCGCCTGCCGCTGCGCCAGGTGTCGCGCGTGCTGGCGGACCTGCCGGGCCTGCGCGTCAGCGCCGGCGGCATCGCCCGGCAACTGCAGCGGCTGGCCGGCTGGCTCGACCCGTACTACGAGCGTCTCTTGCTGGCCCTGCGCGCCTCGCCGCGCGTGCACGCCGACGAGACCGGCTGGCGCACGGGCGGCAAGAACGGCTTCGTCTGGACGATCACCGACGCGACGAAGCACACGCTGTATCACGTCGACAAGAGTCGCTCGGGGAAGGTGATCGAAGCGCTTCTGGGCGAGGCGTTCGGCGGCACGCTGGTCAGCGACTTTTACGGCGCCTACGCGCGGCTCGACTGCAAGAAGCAGAAGTGCCTGGTGCACCTGCTGCGCGAGTTCGCCGAGACCGCCGAGCAGCACCCGGCCTTCGCCGCGGGCGAGCTGTTCGCAAAAGGCAAGCGGCTGGTCCGCGACCTCCTGCGGCTGAAGGCCCGGTGGGACCAGCTCGACGACAACCGCTACACGTCCCGCGCCTGCCGGCTGGAGACGCGACTCGACCAGTTGCTGGCCCCGAACTACCCGGAAGCCAATGAGAAACGCATCGCCGCCCGGATGCGCCGCCACCGCCACGAACTGACCGCGTTCCTGTGGGACCGGAACCTCGACGGCACCAACAACGCCGCCGAACGCGCCCTACGCCCGGCGGTGGTCGCCCGCAAGATCAGCGGCGGGAGCCGGAGCAAAAAAGGCGCGGACGCCTGGGCCAAGCTCGCCAGCCTGATGCGGACGGCGGAACAGCAGGGTCGAAACGTGCAGGCGGTGGTGAAACAGTTGCTGATCGAACACTGGTCCGGCCAACCGGCGATGGCCCTGCTCGCCGGACCGTGAGGAGAGGGGGACGGTAAACAGTTACCAATGCGCCAGGCCGGGTTCGAACCGGCAACCTCCGTGGCGTAAGCGCGGCGCCGTTGGCCGCATCGAGCTACAGGCGCATGTCGCTGCGCGAGTTATGGCGCGTGCGAACGTTTCGCTTCAAATCTTCCCGGATGTCAGAAAAACGGATTGTTTTCAGCCGGGAAGAACTCCCGGCCGCGAGGCGGGGAGTGTTATCTATACAGGCGCATGCCGAAATCAGATTCGCGCCGGAGCACCGGCGTCGAACTGACGGGCCATGATGGAATTCGTTTCGCCTGCATGGTTGACCTCAAAAGCTCAAACGTGTGAGCTTCGAATATTATTTCGGCCAAACTATAGAAGGGCAAGAGAAAAATAAACTCCTTTTCGGCGGACCGCGTGGCGCGGGCTCTCGCGGAGGCTGGCGGGGGCGCCGCCGGCCAGGCTTGAGGCTTTCCACTGCAGCGCGTCACCGGCCGGCCGGCCGGTCGGATCTGCGACGGTCCTCGCCCGGCAGCCGCCGCCTCCGCAAGCCGGTCGGCAAGCCGGTCAGCGGCCGTGTGTAAGTAAGGACACGCGGGGACCACGGCCTGCCGCTCGAAGTTCGTTGAAACTCGGGGGCGGGCTGGTACGTTCTACCTTGCGTTGCGATCTCCGGGTTTCGCGCAACGCGTGTCCTTCTACGTTCTGCGGAGCGAACAACTGATGTCATCGTTCAGGAACCGCGTCCGCGGCCTCTGCGCCGCCGCCGCCGCAATCGTCTTTGCGATCTCACCCGTCTCGCGTGCGCAGATGACGCCCGAAGACACCGTCAAGAGCTTCGACGTCGCCGACGGTCTCGAAGCGACGGTCTGGGCCGCCGAGCCCATGCTGGTCAATCCGACCAACATCGACATCGATTCACGCGGGCGCGTCTGGGTTTGCGAAGGGGCGAACTACCGCCGCTCGATCACCCGGCCGGAGGGCGACCGCATCATCATCCTGGAAGATACCGATCATGACGGAAAGGCCGACAAGCAGACGGTCTTCGTGCAGGACACGCGGCTGAAGTCGCCGCTCGGCGTGTGCGTGCTCCGGACCAAAGTCTACGTCTCGCTCTCGCCCAACATCCTCGTCTACACGATCGACGAGACCGGCGACAAGCCCGTCGGGCCGCCGGAAATCTGGATGACCGGATTCGAAGGCGCCGAGCACGACCACGGCGTGCACGCCGTCACCTTCGGCCCCGACGGGCGGATCTACTTCAACAGCGGCAACGCCGGCACGGAGGTGAAGGAGCCGTTCAAGTGGGGCAACGGCAAGCCTGTAGTCGATTCGCTGGGCAGCAGCATCCCGACCGGGCCGCTGTGGCGCGGCAAGGAGCGGCCCAAGGGGCTGATCGGCTACCAGCAAGGGATGGCGTTTCGCACCTACGCCGACGGCACCGGCTTCGAGACGATCGGCTGGAACTTCCGCAACAACTACGAACTCGCCACCGACAGCTTCGGCACCGTCTGGCAGAGCGACAACGACGACGACGGGAACGAAGGCGTCCGCATCAACTACGTGATGGAAGGCGGCGACTTCGGCTACCACGGCCCGCAAGGCCACGACTGGCAGCGCGACCAGGCGGCATTTCCCGGCCAATCGAAGCAGCAGGCGCATTGGCACCAGAAGTGGCCCGGCGTCGTGCCCAACATGCTGCACACCGGCGGCGGGTCGCCGACGGGGATCGTCGTTTACGAAGGCGAGCTTCTGCCCGAAAAGTTCCGCGGCGCGCTGATCCACTGCGACGCAGGGCCGAACATCGTTCGCGCGTACATCCCGAAGCCGACCGAGCAGGTTCCGACGAAGAAGTTCACGGAAGAGGGTAACCTGCAGGGTCCGGACAAGGCCGGCGCCGGCTACACCGCCGACGTCGTCAACATCATCAAGGCCAAGGACACGTGGTTCCGGCCGTCGGACATCTGCGTCGCGCCCGACGGCTCGCTGCTGATCGCCGACTGGTACGACCCCGGCGTCGGCGGGCACCAGACCGCCGACCAGCCGAAAAACGAGAAGCCCGACTGGCACAAGCTCCGCGGCCGCATCTATCGCGTCGCGCCGAAAGGCAACACGCCGGCTGCGGTGAAACTCGACCTCTCGACGACGAAAGGCCAACTCGCCGCCCTCAAGTCGCCGAACATGGCGACGCGCTACCTCGCCTACACGCACCTGAAGGGCTCGCCGGACGCGGAGACGGCGCTCGCCGCCACGTTCGCCACCGAACACAACCCGCGCTTCCGCGCGCGGGCGCTGTGGCTTCTCGCGACGATGCCCGACGCCGCCTCGCACATCGCGATCGCGCTGAAGGACAAGGACGAGAACATCCGCATCACTGCGTTCCGCGCCGCGCGGCAGGCGGGGCTCGACGTCATCGCGATCGCCGACGCGCTCGCGGATGATTCCTCCCCCGCCGTCCGGCGTGAAGTCGCCCTGGCGATGAACTACCAGCCGTCGGACAAGGCCGTGCCGATCCTCGTGAAACTCGCGGATCAATATGACGGTGAAGACCGCTGGTATCTCGAAGCCCTCGGCATCGGCGCCATCGGCAAGGAAGACGCGCTGCTCGCCGCGTGGGAGCAGAGCGGCACGAACAAGTCCGGCAAGCCCGGCGAGATGATCCGCTGGCGGCTGAAAAAGGAGCCGCCGGCGCCGATCGTGCTCGATGAAAAGATCCAATCCGTCACGCAGTGGTGGGTCGCCGCCCCGTTCGAATCGACCGGAACTGACGCGCTGGCCATCAATTTCGGCCCCGATTCTCGTCCCGCCACGATCGATCCGAACGCGCCGCTCACGGCGCCGGATGGCAAGCCGATCAAATGGCAGCGCGTGAGCACGACGCCGTACCAAGGCGTCTACGCCGGCCTGAAGTACGTCAACTTCAGGGACTGGTGCGAATCGCAGCACCTGCCGTTCGAGCACGTGATCGGCTACTTCGCGACGACGATCGTCTCGCCGGTCGAGCAAAACGCGACGCTGCTCGTGGGCTCCAACGACGGCTGTCGCGCGTGGCTCGACGGAAAGCCGGTGCTCGATCATCCGAAAGGCCGCGCGCTGCGCTATGCCGACGACAAGATCGACGTGCCGCTCAAGGCCGGCGCCAACCTCCTGCTCGTCAAGCTGCACAACCAGATCGGCCCCAGCGGCCTGCTCGTGGCGCTCAGCGCCGACAAGCAGAAGGTGGCCTTCGCCGCGCAAGGCGGGTCGACCGCCGAAACCGCGTCCACGGCCGCCCAACCGAGCCTCACCAGCAACCCCGCCGTGGCCGCGGCGCTCGCCGCCGGCAAGTCGGTCTCGAAGGACGGCGTGGTCCTCCCCTCCTTCGACGAGCTCGCGAAGCTCAAAGGCGACGCCAAGTCCGGCGAAGCGGTCTTCGCCAACGCTAGCGCCGCCAACTGCATCTCGTGTCACCAGATCGGCACAAAAGGTCAGATGCTCGGCCCGCCGCTCACGACGGTCGGCCAGAAGCTCAACAAGTCGCAGCTCTACGAGGCGATCCTCAAACCCAGCAACGGCATCCTCATGGGCTACGAGAGCTGGGTCGTGAAAACCAAGAAGGGCGAAGTGTTCAGCGGCCTGAAGACCTCGGAGAACGCCGACGGGATCACGATCAAGGACACCAAAGGCCAATACCACGATATCCCCGCCGGCGACATCGCGCGGCAGGTGAAGCAGAAGATCTCGATCATGCCGGAGGGCTTGTCACAGACGATGACGAAGCAGGAGCTCGTCGACCTCGTCGAGTACCTGACGACGTTGAAGAACAAGAACTGAGCCAGCCCGCGCGCTGGCGCGCCGAGCGTGTCGCGCACATCCTCGTTTCGCCGCGACGCGCCGCGGAGCGCTTTTCGGACGAGGAAGCGCTCCGCCGCGCGTCGCGGCTCGGCGGCGCACGGTGACGCGCGAACCACGCCGGTTCAATTTGGCGGTGATCTCATCCACCCGCACTATCTCGGGCTGACCAACAGCCGAGATGCCGCGGATTTGGGGGACCTCGTGCTCGTCGAGCAGCGGCCCACACGGTGACCGAATCGGACCACCGCCCGACGCCCCCCGGCGAAGCGTGGGCGGCGTTGAACGGCTTGGCGGCCTTGATGACACGCTGGGGGCTTCTTGTTTTGGAAGGACAGTCATTGGATTGACGAGTACACTAGGTTCATGGAGCCGGTCGTCACCATCAATCCCAAAGTGATGCATGGCACCCCCTGCTTCGCGGGCACGCGCGTGGCGGTGCAAACGTTGTTCGACCATCTCGAAGCCGGTTACACCATCGACGGCTTTCTCGAAGAGTTTCCCACCGTTCGCCGTGAACAGGTCCTGCGGCTCCTGAATCTGTTGCGCGAGGATGTGGCGCGAGTCGCGGTGCCGGCGTGAAGCTGCTGCTGGATCAGAACCTGCCGCATCGCATGCGCAACGAGTTGCCCGGCCACGACGTGTACACTGCAGCATTCATGGGGTGGGACGTGGTTGAAAACGGTGAACTGCTTCGGCTCGCGGCCGGCAATGGATTCGACGCTGTGATCACCAACGACCGCGGGCTGGAGTACGCGCAGAACGTCGACGCCCTACCTGTCGCAGTCGCCGTCGTGCTGCCGAAATCGAACACCATCGAGGCGATCCGGCCGCTCTACCCCGAGCTATTGGCTGCGCTGGCAACACTCCGCCCCTGCGAACTGGTCAAAGTCGCGGCTCCATGAGCGGCCGTGCGCCGCCGCTTTGCGGCTTGCCC
>JADMIO011631562.1_pt1 | contig 20382 bp, 24 predicted proteins | sample 8958161 | NCBI WGS metagenome assembly JADMIO01 (sample SAMN16585339, study PRJNA669376) | soil metagenome | isolation source: Crop rotation soil | place: USA: Cullars Rotation, Alabama | collected 2011 | reverse complement strand
GAATTCACAAACGCCGTCACCGCAGCATGATGAGGATTGGGCAGTCCCGAAATATTTATTTGATAGTGTGTGAGGTAGAGAGCGCCATTGCTGAGGGGGATGACGGTAACGCCTGTACTCGGCGTCCCAATGCCCAACGCATTCATGGTGCCGAATTGGCCGGACAACGTACCGCCACCACCAGCAGCGAGGGTAATACCGCCGGGAGCCGCTGAGACAGTGAAGGTCCCTTGCTGAGCTGCCGCAGGTTTGGTAAATGCAATTGCGGCAATAGCCAGAATGATGAGCGATGAGAGCTGCCTTCCAAACGACGCACCACACACCTTCCCGCCGGACTTGACGACGGGGAGGTGTGTGCGTCGAAGGTCTTCATTCTCTCTATATCTCATTGTCCCAAAGTGCAGACAGGGCAACCGCGGCAACTACTCGAAGAGAAGCTCGCAGACTACTGAACTGTCAAAGTAAAGGTAACCGTAGCCGACTTCGCGCCCGTCACGCCGGCGCCGTTGGCCGGAGTTACCGCCACACCGATGAAGCGCGTCTGCGTTGAACCGCTGGCCGCGTTGGTCACGATTGTGTCAGGCGTTGCCGTGCTTACAGCCGTAAATGCAGCGGCAGAAGCAGGAACCGTGCTCGAGTTCGCTGAGTCACGCACGATGAAAATATTGTTCGGCGCGGCAAAGTCCGTGGTTACCTGAGCAGTGATGGTGTTATTGCTCGTGGTCTGGCTGGTGAACACCGGGTTCAGGTTGTAGTCTGACCAATAAATCGCGTTGGTGGTTCCCGGTGTTGTCGGGGCAAACTTGTTGCAGTTTCCGTTGTTGATGCCGAGTGCGTCAACAGTACCGAAATCCATGGTGTAATCCGGCGTGCCGCCTGTGGGCGTCACTACGCAATGCGTCACTGCCGCTGTGCCTGTGCTCAGCGTCAATTGGACCGCGCTCTGAACTGTGGCCGAAATCTGCAGTGTCGGCGATACGGTGTTGGAATTGGTGGCCGTTGTGCCCGCGAATGCCGCTGTAGTAAGCGCCATCATCCCCAGCACAAAAATCGTAAAGTATTTTTTCATTTGTAAGCTTCTCCTCGTCCTTGTGTCACCGGGCGGACAACCATAGCAACGGCGTTCTACCCTGCGTACTCGTTCATTCTTAAGGGGTTCGAGCTTTGTGACAACGGTACTTCAGTAATCCGCACAGTACTCTGCGCGTTCTAAATGCATTCTTGTTGTGAGGATCTGGGCCGGGGGAAGTTTGATGACGATTTTTACCTAGCTTGAGTGCCCCCGCAACTGGGGTTTCACCCTAGGCGCCACATCGGATAACGCCTTACCTGATCGATTCAGGCAGCAAAAATCGCGGCTTTTGGCGCATGGGACAGCCGAGTCAACACCAGCTTTTTCGCCCGCATCTAAGTAATAAAGCACTGACCTGTCAGTCCGGAGGGGATCACCATGAAGAAAATTCTAGGGTGCTTGTTGGCTGGTGTGATGTGTATTGGTATGTCAGCAACTGGGTTGTGCCAGGAACCCGGCAGTAATCCCGGCGCGACGGCGCAGGGCGCCACTGGGCCGCAGCGCATGCAGGACAGAATTTCGCGCGAGGTTTTTCACGAATTGGTAACACTGCCGCAACTCACCATCTTTGACAACCTTCAATACAAGGTGGACGGCAACAAAGTCACGCTGATGGGACAAGTTCGAGACGCGATCTTGAAAGACTCGGCGGAAAAAAGCGTTAAGCACATTGAAGGCGTTGACACCGTGAACAATCAGATCGAGATCTTGCCTACTTCTTCCAATGATGACCGAATCCGCCGGGACGTGGCGCGCGCTCTTTTCAATGATGAGCGGCTTTTCCGTTATTCCATGGGATCACTTCCGCCCATTCACATTATCGTGAAAAACGGCCACGTCACGCTGGAAGGCATTGTGAACTCTCAGGCGGACAAAGATGCGGCCAATCTTCGGGCAAACGGCGTTGCCGGTGTGTTCTCAGTGGAAAACCATTTGCAGGTGCAGAAATCCTGACGGAAGAGATTCGTCCGTTTATTTTCGGGCGATCTTTCCAGCAACAAGGCAGGTAGAGCCGCGGCCGTCATCGGCGGCGCGCAGGTTATTGGTATTGTCAGAACAATACGCCTTGCCTTTTCCCGCAACGGGTTCAGCTACAACACGAAACATTCGTGAGGGAGCGCGATCGCATCCTGTAAGCGTGAATTTGTAGCCGTTATAGAGCCCGCCCGCAAATTCGGCATCCATGAATTTGTACATTCCCTCTTCGTCCATGCCTTTGCCGATATTGACCAGGTTGGAAAGTTTGCAGGTAAAACCGGAGCCGGGATGCATTTGCGCGTATAGGTTTTCCGCAATGCCGATCATCCGCACTGCCCGCAAGGGATCCATTTTGGGGCGCTCGTCAATCACAACGGCTGAAGCGGCAGGAGTCTCTGCACTAGCCCCAGCAGCGGCCGCAAGAGTAGGCTCCCACCAGGATTTTTCCAGGAAACGTGGATCGCCCACCGGCAGGGAGGCATTCAGGTTTACGGCAGTCAGCCGCCAGATTCCGGCCTGTCGTTTGAGTTTGGCAAAAATCTTTAGTCCAACGGGAATTTCACGTTCCACGCCGTTTCGCAGCAAATGCAGTGAGAGCTCCATGGTGGCGTCGTCACCACGCTGCTCATCGCTATTGATCTCTATTTCATAACGTTCATGTTCGTCAGGATTACTGAACGCGAAGAGGATAGGTCCAATATCAAAAGACTGGAAGCCGTTGGCCCCTGAAGAGTTCGCTCCAGTCAGAGCCAGAAGCGGGTTGGGTGCGTTATCGGGCGAGCTCTTCATCAGGTTCTGAAGCTTGTTCTGCATTTCCAGGGTGAGATGCTTCTTGAATGGCGCTTCACCACCAGAAAACATCTCAATCAGGGCCTGGCGCGGCGACTGATCACGCATGGCGCGCTGACCCGAGGCGATTCCTGCAAAGACAAAGAAACAGCAGACCGCCATCCGGAATCTGGGGTGGAACATTTATTTCTCCAGGGACCTGTTGACGCAAGCTTAGTGCAAGATCCGCGGTACAGACAATGCCAAAACAACCTTAAGCACGTAACTTTGGGACAAGCTTGTTTGTGCCTGGCTGCGTGCAGTTTGGTAACCGCTGGATGGCGCACTTTCGCCTTGTATGGGTCGCGATGAAATGAGGTCGGAGGTTTATTTGGCGACTGCGCGGTCCTTCGATAAGGTGCTCACCGGCTTAGGCTCTGAGATCGTCATGCGCGTGCCACAAACTGAGCAGTAAACCCATCCCGCATGCTCCACGACTGAAGGAACAGTCCTGAACTTTCGCATGCATTTGGGACATTGGACGTCAACGATATGGACCAACTGGAGACCCTGACTTGAAAATTTGAGATGTTGATAGCCTACCAATGTAGTGACCTGCCTGACAACGTTACCTGCGTTTATTTTCAAAACTTAACGATGTTTCTTAGCGGAAGGTTGCGTTCATCGAGTGACGCCGTTGCTGGCGACCACTCGCGCAACTGCCAGCATTGCAATGGCCTGGGCGGAACTGTCTCGCATTTTCTGTGCACGAGATAGCGCATTCAGTGAATCCACTTGCGCTGCGGCCTCGCTGATCTCCTGCACCACTGCTGCAGCATTTTGCTCGGGAGTACGCGAATCCCATACTTCGTCCGCGGCGCTGAACGCCATATCAAAGTACTTGCTTGCCTGCTGTTTGTTGCCGCTTGTGCCGGTTGCAAATCCGCTGGCTGCGGCCTCGCGCGCTCGCTGGCTGGGGGGCAGGCTGCGAAGACGCTCGGTTTGATCAGTACCACGGTTATCCATGGCAGAGAGAATGGAAACGCTTTCCGGCTGCGGCCGCTCGATTTCTCGTTGCTGGCCGGCATTTTGCACCGTTGTATTGGCCACGACGTCGGATTCCAGAGCTTTCTTATAACCTTCAGCGCCCAGCGCCTTCTGCATCGCCTCTGTGGTGATGGTGATTGAAAGCGTTCGCAACGGCGAATCCTCAATCTTCCCCAGCCAGGTCAAAAGCTGCAAGCCTGATTTGGAGGCGATGTCCTTGCTCACAGTTCCCGACATCTGCATGTACATTGCGGCAATATTTTCCGCTTCTGCGGCGTTTTCTTTGGGATCGGGCAGCGCGTCAAACATTTTTGCAAAATGCTGCTGTGACCATGCTGAGCCTTCGCCTTGCGCCGACATCACTGCCATCAACGCGCGCGAAGCCACGATGTGCTTCTCCAACCCGGCGTCCAGCTTGCGCGAAACGGGGTCTAACGTCTGCTTGGGACAACTGGTAATCGCGCCAATCAACGACTGTTCCGCATGCAGTACAGCGCTATCCGGCAGGTTTTCTACAAAGTTCAACGCGGACGTGCAATCCACCAGGCCGCTGGACATCATGGAGACGGCGGGCGTCTGTCCCGTCCGCACCAAATCACTCTCAATCCGCGCGCCTTCGTTCCAAAATCCGCGCGCCATCTTTTTATCGATGGGCAATACCACGTCTGCGGCGGTTGAGAGAACGCGCAATCTGTCCTGGGGATCGGATTCCGGCAGTGCAACCGCCATCTTTACTGTATCGATCACAAACTTTTGCTCCTGCGTAAGCTTGGCCGGAGTCGCTGGCACGGCTTGGGGTTTTGCCGAGCTCTTTAGGCTTGGATTGCTCTGCTGCTGGGCCGTCCCAGTCAAAGAGAGACCAAGAACGACAACAGCAGCCAGACACTTGTGTATGTTCTGCACTGCTCAATAACTCCAGATTTGTTGGATGCTCACCGCCGGTGAGGACTCTTGAGAGAGTACCCAAGCATCTACTCTGCATCAACCGCAATCCGGGGCAGATGCCCAACATTTCAGATCAAGGAATTAGATGAGGATTAAGTGATTTTCGTAGTCCGTAGCCATATTAAGAGAACAATACTTGTGGCCGATCTCAGCTTACTTAGCTGCGGCCGCTTCAGCCGCGCGAAGTTCCGCCACAATTTCTGCCGCCGCCGTGCGCGCCAGATCACCTTTATCGGGCGGGAAAGAAATTGCGCCCACGCGGGCATGGCCGCCGCCACCGTAGCGTTCGCAGATTTTGGCCAGGTTGACCATATTCTGGCGGTTCGTCCACGGATTTGAACCGACAGAGACTTTCACGCGGAAGCTGCTGCTGCTCAGGCCTACGCTGTAGACCGAATCGCGATGCAGATAATAAGGAATAAACTTGTTGTAACCTTCCAGGTCCTGATCGCTGATGTCAAAGTAAATGGTTCCCTGGTTGCACTCTGAGCGCTGGCGCAATATGTCAATCGAACGACGATGGCGCGCCATCAGCGGCGGCACAACTGAAGCCACGAACGGCTCTTTCAGCACATCTGCCAGCGGCTCACTCACCAGATGCGGGATTAAGCGCGGAAGAAAATCAGGATCAGTGGTGGACTCAATGGCCATGGTCAACTTCATGGCAGGCTCGGCCATCTCCACGGCTTCTTCAGGGCTCTGGAATTGCGCGCCGTCGATGATATCTGCCCAGCGAATGAGTTCTTCGACCGGGCGCGGATCAAAGCCAAACTTCTTCTCCGCCACATGAGCCAGAAACTTGGTGCAGGATTTGTATTCAGGATCAAAGAATTTCTGGCTCTTGTCGCTCACGCGATAGTGCTCCGCATCTTCCGGCGAGAGGAAAGCGCTCTGATGATGGTCAAACCACCAGGTGATCTTAGGAGACGCGGAGTACTTGAAGTCGACAATGGCGTTTTCGTCGCCATCAAAATCGGCTTCATTGAAGAGCGCACCTGCACGATGCACCAGCCCGGTGAACTGGAAGTCCACATCAGACCTGATGCGTTCGCCATAAAAACGGGAAAACAGCGCCGCGGAGGCCGTACCGTCAAAACATTTGCCGTGAAAAAAGACCCTGACTTTCAAAAAGACCTTTCCCTGCTCTTCGAAATTTGGCGTTAGATAAAGCTACTAGAAATGACATTCCCGCGCAGGAATGTCAAGCAGTTACACGCTCTCGTGATGCTGAATTCTTGCTACTGCGGGACAGAAAGCTCGCCTAGCCCGTCACTGATCATTTGTAAATGGAAAGCTGCTCGGCCGGTTTTTGCAGTTTGATGGTGAATTCATGATTCGGCTGATCGATGCTGAAGTCCTCGCCGAACGTCCTGAATCCCGGAGCAATCACCTGAATCCGAACTTTGCCATAAGGAATACCCGTTGCTTCGGCCTTGCCGTCATCATGGGTCTTTAGTTCCATGCCTTCCTGTTTTGCGTTTCCGTGCTTATCAATCAGGTGAATCACCACTTCAGCATTCTTCACCGGCTTGCCGCTGGAGTTTCTGATGACGGTCATGTTCACTGAAGCGGTTTTTAGCTCCGGTTCAGGGGATTTCTTTTTGGCAAGCGCAGCCGCCGGCATAAGTACAGAAAGCACGCAAACAAGGATAAGACGTTGGATATTCATGGCTTTCTCTATTCTACAGTCCCTTGCCGATTGCGGATATAAGCAAAAACCTTGCCATGTCTCCACCAAACGACGAAAAAGGGCGGTTACTTTGGTTTTCTCGAACGGTACCGTAGCGTTGACTTCAAGTTGTTGACCGAAGTACTTTCAGGTCACCAGCTACTTTGCTTTTTGCGAAGCATATCCCCGCGCATATCTCGCCTTCGCCACAGTGCGACCAGGAAAAGATTGTCACGTAGGCCCCTAAGAATCAGTAATTTAGCGTGCAAGGCTTAGCAGGCCCTCCATGAGAGAAAGGCCTTTCGTAAGTTGTGGTGGGCTGGGGACATGAACTACAAACACTAACCTCCACCAACAGCTAGCAGAGGTGGAAATCGGGAGAGCGAAATGTCATCCAAGCAAGTTGGGGTTGAACAGGGTTCGCTGAACGAGGATCGTCGCAGGCACGTCCGAGGCTTCAGCATGCTGGAGCTCACGGTCACCGTTTTGATTATCTTAATCAGCAGCGTAATCGCGTTACCGGCCATAAATAGCGTCATAGGCACGTACCGCCTTGGCAGCGCAGTTTCGTCAGTCACGGGTGTAATTCAGACGGCCCGGTTTCAAGCCATATCTTCAAGCTATGCGTACCAGGTGGTGTTCTCAAAGACCGCAGGAACGTTCCAGGTCCAGAGCAATCCCACATGGCCAACCGGCACCTTCAGCAACTATTGCGTGGGAACAGCGACTTCCTGTCCTGTTCCTCTCTCAAGCTCCAACATTCCTGTAGTTCTGGGGGCTGACACGACGTTGCAGTTTCGTCCCAATGGGATGGTGACAGCGGTCGTCGGGAGCACGCCCTTAACTTTGACGTATGGAACCAAAACCGAAAATATCGCGGTGTCGACTTATGGATATATCAAAGTTACGCCTTAAACGGAGCCGCCAAAGCGGCTTCGGGCTGATTGAGACCATGATCGCAATCTCCATCCTGGCTGTGGGCCTGTTGGGGGCGGCGGCGCTGCTGGCTCAGCTTTTCAACAACTCAACCACATCCCGGTACATGAGCGACGAAGCTCTTCTTGCTTCTGAAAAGCTGGATGATTTGAACCGCTATCCGTACAACGATCCAGCCATTGCCGTGCCGAATGGGACTACTGCCGGCAGTTTGACCGCGGATACAACAGACACGGTCACAGCCAACGGCCTTCCTGCGGAAGTGGTGGACTACTTTGACCAGGTTCGGATGTCTTCCGGCAACGGAAACATGGTGGAAACCGTATTGGGCAAAGATGCGAGCGGAAACGCCCAATACACCACAACCCAACATGCACCTGACGGGACCATAACGGTGACGAAGACCGCCACTCCGCCGACGCTCTCCCAAGACACAATCACATTCTCAAGACGCTGGGTGATTGAACAAAATCCTGCAGGCATGCCCGCAGGAGTGCGGCGATTCACTGTGCTGGTGTCATTGCAGAGCGTTCCAATTCCAACCACATTCCAAGCCAGCATGTTGAGGTAACACAGATGAAAAACAGGTCCAGACAAAATCGATCCACTTCTCATTCTTCGGCAGCAGGATTTTCGTTGGTGGAATTGCTTGTTGCAATGGCTGTGTTTCTTATCATCGGCGGCGCGGCAATAGCTCTGGTCAAGAAGCATGTGCCCTTATTCACCGCGCAACAGAATCAGACTGGGCTGAACCTTGCCATGCGCAATGCCGTAGCTCAGATGCAAATTGACGTAGTGAATGCTGGCACCGGCTATTACCAGGGCGTAAATATACCTTCCTGGCCGATTGGCATTACCGTGGTAAACAGCGCTCCCGGCACAGGCTGTTATGACGCGGTCGCAAGGACCTATGGTTCAACCTGCTTTGATACTCTCAACGTTATTTCTGTCGATCAGAGCACGCCTCCATCCAATGCATCGGACCTCGCAGCCAATTGCGTCAGCACCACCAGTTCGAGCCTGTTTATAACTCCTATAGGCGCGACTACTCTGACGCAGTTGGCGGCAGATTTCCATACCGGCGACCAAATACTGCTGGTCAAAAGCGACGGCTCGCAGATGACGACGACAATTCTAACGTCGGAAGGGCTGGTCACCGGCGGCAAGGTAAAACTAGAGCATAATCCAACCGGCGCTGACGGAACCAACTCAACCAGTGCTGACCCGCTCGCGCTCTCCAATAGTGCTGACAGCAACAAGCTGGGCGTCCAGTTCTGCAATACCGATTGGGTCCTGAAACTGGCGCCGATCACATATCAGGTGGATGCTTCTGATCCTACAAACCCCAAATTGACCCGCACGCAAAGCGGGCAGACCAACGTGATATCCGAACAGATCATCGGCTTCAAGGTGGGTGCCGCGGTCTGGAACGGCACAACCGACGATACCTATAGCTTTGACGCGAACACATACTCCCATGACTGGAGCTTGATTCGCTCAATACGAGTCTCGCTCATCGGACGCACGCAAACAGACATCGCTAGTGGTTTCCGAAATTCATTTGATGGCGGGCCCTACAAGATTGAGAGCGTTTCCGTGGTCATTAACCCGCGAAACCTCAGCATGAACGACTAAAGGAGTGATCTGTGAGAAAACAGCATAAGCAATTGAGATGGAGAAACCGGCGCCCGGGCAAGAACGAGCGTGGAGTCGCACTCATCACGACTTTGCTGCTCCTTATGTTGATGACGGGGCTGTCACTGGCCATGGTTTTTTCTGTTCGATCAGACATGCTGATCAACGGCTACTATCGTAATTTCCGTGGCTCGTTTTATGCCGCAGACTCAGGCTTGAACGCAGCCCGCACAGCAATGACTGACGGTGTGGTCGCTGCCATACCGGCGACCTTCAGCATCACACAGCAGCCGATCCCAGCGGGGACGGACCTCAATATCCAGACGAACATCAACAACACCTACGGCCAGTCCAGTACGAAATACACCGGCACAGGACAATCCGCAAAATCATGGCCCGGCAGTTACAAGGTGACGGGCACATTTGCTTTGGCTAGCTGCACTGTGCTCGGAGGGGGAGGCACATGCACAGCGCCTACTGGCCCAGTCACTGGATATACCTATATCTATAATTACACCCTGCAGTCCATCGGGCAGGCGCAGGGCACCCAGTCCACCACGCTGACTGACCGCGGAAGTGTAACCGTGAATGCTACGCTCATTCCCGTAAATTCCAAGACCAGCTTTGCTGCCTGGGGCATGTTCATTGATCAGTCACCAGTTTGCAACGGCAGTACGCTGGTGCCGGGGACAATCTCCGGTCCTGTCTTCACGAATGGCGGCTGGAATTTTGGAACTTCAGGCAATTACATCTTCACAGACTCAGTGGGGAGCGCTTCGCCAACGGCGGGCTATCAATTCAGCAGCGGATGCGATTCCGCGGGTGCAACTTCCGACAAAAAAGGAAGTCAAACCATTGCTCCCACTTTCCAGGCCGGGTTTAGCATGGGGCAGCCGGCAGTCCCACTGCCCTCCAACGATTACAACCAGGAACAAGCCGTCCTGGATGGCAAGGGCGTTACCAACAACCCCGTATCCAAGTCAGATTTGCATAATGCGGTAAGGGACATCAACGGAAATTCCTATCCCAGCTCCGGTGCTTCTTCCGGCGTATTCCTGCCGTACAGCGTTAAGAATGGCACGCCTACCTTCAACGGCGGTGGCATTTACATTGAAGGAAACTCCACCGTCATGCTTTCAACGGGCGTTGGGGCAGGAGGCTCGGCGCAGCAGGTCTTCACGATCACGCAAGGCAGTCCCGCGGTGACCACCGTGGTAAGAGTGGATCCAGGCAACAACGTCACCACCGTGACTTCCGGCGGAAACACGCTGAACATCACCGGCTTTCCCAAGATGATCGATCCGGTGACAAATGCATCCAGTCCGGCAACCATGGTTTATGACAACGGCAGCATCACTGGGCTTTCCGGACCCGGACAAGGACTGCCGGCTATTCAGGATGGAAGCCAAGTGACGATCACTGCGGCATCCAATGTGGCGATCACCGGCGACATCCTTTATAAGACCGAGCCAGTCACGCAAACGCAAAATCAGATTCCCGGACAGCCGGCCGATACTTTGATCCCCGGCGCGGACAAAGGCCAGGCTCTCGGTATCTTCACAGCCACCGGCGATATTCAGCTCAATAACAAGCAATCTAACGGGAACCTTGAGATTGATGCATCGCTGGCCACGATCTCTGCCTCTGGTACGGGCGGACTAACCAATATCGGAAACACCATCAATACGCTCACGATCGTTGGCGGGCGTATTCAAAACCAGATCAAGAACATCAATACCACTACCCGAAACGTGTTCTTCGATCGGCGATTCTCACAGAATGGCTTTGCGCCGCCGTGGTTCCCTTCCACCACGGTGACCTTCGGTTCCATCACCAGCAGCCACGCCACAACAACCGTGACGCGCGTCCAATGGCTGAATCAGAGCTCTTACTTCTGATAGTTCGGTGAGCCGTCATGCTTATCGGCGGCCTCTCTAATAGAGGCCGCTCTTCTTACTCAGCTTGCTGAGTGGATGATAATTGGTTTCAACTGGACCATTACCGTGGCCACCAGCACGGCTACGATCCCTGCTATCTGCAGAGTCCGCAGCGATTCGCCAACAAAAAGCACCGCAAACAGGATGGCAAACACCGGTTCCAGACAGCTGGTGATGACGGCGCGCGTTGGATCAAGGTATTTCAGTCCGCTCATATAAAGCATGTAAGGCAGCACCATGGAAAGACAGGCAAATAAAAATAAGAAGCTCCATTGCTGGCCGCTGAAATTCTGGGCCATAAGTTTCCACGGAGGATTGACCACCGTCCACAGGATCGCCGCTCCAAGCAGCAGATAAAACATGACCGTGAATTGATGATTTCTCGTGACAAGCGCTTGCCCTGCGACGTTGTAAAAGGCGTAACCAAACGACGCCAGCAAAGCGGCAGATACAGCGATCACGCTGAATTTTGCGCCGGATTGGAAGGCGCCAATAGTCAAAGCAGTTCCCAGCATGGCCACCAGCGCTGCCGCAGTGCGTTGGAGTGTTGCCCGTTCCCTTCCGCGCGCGACCATATAAATCAACACCCAGAGAGGCGCGGTGTATTGGACGGTAATCGCCAGTGAAACTGTAGATTTCTGGACGGCATAGTAGTAGAAGAAGTTGGAACAGGCCACGCCCAGCGTGCCGGCAAGCCCGCACAATACAAGATCGCGCCTTGCGATGGAAAAGATGCGGCGGCCAAACCGCAGTAAAAGAATGGGGCCAAAAACCAGTACCGTAAAGGTGGTCCGCGTTTGCGTGAGCACGGCGGGCGAAATCAAAGCATGGCCGGCAAATAGACTGCCTTTAAAAATTGCCTTGCCCACCACAGCGGCAGCGCCCCAGCAGAACGTGGCTGTGGCCACAAAGAAATAGCCCCGCCAGGGATGTTGTGGCTCCGGCGCAGGGCTTATCGATTGTTGTGCAGTGGACTCACTCGGCAAGCATTGCGTCCAGGCGCGCAGGATCAAAGCCAACCATGACTTGTTCTCCAACGACAATGGTTGGCGTGGAACGGCTGTTGTAGGTGCGCACCAGTTCAAAAACCGCCTGCTGGTCAGAACTAACATCTTTCACCTGAAACTCAATACCTTTCTCCGAAAGGTAGGACTCAGCCCATGAGCACGGCGGTCAACCGGGCTGGCTATACACCACAACCTTTTTTTGCGACATTGAAAAGAATTCCCCCTGTTTGCTGATTAGATTCTTTCTACATCGTCAATGTTTCATTTATTTCTTTGCCGGAACAGCAGATTCCGCATACGAAAGATGCACTTCAGTAACAATCTTTGCCGTACATTTCAGCATCGCAGAAACCGAGCAATACTTCTCTTCAGACAGCCTGACCGCGTCTTCTACTGCCTTGCGTGAAACATGCCCGGAAACCGTATAGATCAATTTGATGGAAGTATAGACCGTGGGCGGTTCCGTGGCACGCACTGCCTCTGCCTTTACGTGAACGCCGGCAAATGGCTCGCGCTTCTTGCGCAGAATACTCACCACGTCAGTAGCAGTGCATGCGCACAGGCCCATCAGGACCATTTCCATGGGCCCCGCTGCGGTATTGCGGTGGCGATCAGAATCAATCACGATGGCGTGGCCGCTGCTGGCGTTGGCGACAAAACGCTCGCCGTCCGTCCATGTTACCTGCGCTTCAACATTCATCGCCTGATCCTCCCTCGGGCCGCGAAAACTCTATCATACGGCAGAGCTGCGTTATGCGTGCTTCAAAGGTCGGTAACGAGCAATTCCGACTCAGCAATTACCATCCCATTTGCCCCATGCGCTGAAGGATGATCGCGCTGTATTTATTCATGCGTTCGGGGCGCCGCTTCAGGGGAGCCGGCAGAATTGCAGCTAGCCGTGCCGCCTGTTCCCGTCCAATATTCCGGGCTGCGGTTCCGTTGTAATAGCGAGACGCCGCATCTGCACCATAAATACCCGGGCCCCATTCGACTTCATTGAGGTATAGCTCCAGAATGCGCTGTTTGCCGAGGACGAATTCGGCCACCGGCACGAGTGTGGCTTCTGCCCCTTTTCGAAGGAAAGAACGGTTTGTTCCGAAAAACAGGTTTTTGATGAGTTGCTGCGTGATGGTGGAAGCTCCACGCGTGCGTTCGCCTTCCAAATCGCCTTCGGCGGCTATTTGTATCTCGTGCCAATCGAATCCATGGTGTTGATAGAAGTGCGCGTCCTCAGCTGCGATTACGGCGTGTTGGAGATCGGGCGAGATTTGTCTGAGTGGAATGAATTTGTAGCGTTCGTGATACGGCGTCCGGTGAATCCAAGCCTGGAACCGGCGCTGGATGTGCACCGCGGTAGTGGGTGGATCGACCCACCGGGCTTCCACAAGGATCAGCGCGGCATATAACCAAAGAAGCGCCAAACCAATCACGAACCATCGGGCTAAGCGCCAGAGAAAGCGTGTTCGAAAAGGGGATTTAACCTGTGTGTGTGGCGGTTCAGTCACACTGTTGTGAGAAGTCCTCTCCTTTTCTGGGAGCTGTGAGTGATTCGTTGATCCTGATTCCCCTCGAATGACAATCATTTTCATTCGCTTGATTTCCGCGCCACCGCAATCAGGCGTAATGCATCCAGGCCGTAGGGCGAGCCTTGTTGATCACCGAACAATCGCACCTGCTTAAAGCCGCTGCTCAATAGCCGGTCTTTCAATTCACGGCCGGAATAGATGGTGTGCTCAAAGGTAAAACTCCGCGAACTGCCGTCCTTGACCAGTGTCCATTCCGAGCGGATGCGGGTCCAGTCATCGCGAATTTGAGGGCGCTGGAAAATCAGCGAACCATCCGCCAGTTCAGTGCACATCGTATCTTTCCAAACGTGGGCCAGGCGCTCCTTGCCCAGCATTTCAAGGATCAGGACGCCGTTCTCTTTGAGGCTTTGATGGATGTTACGCAACACGCGAAGATCATCCTGCTCATCTTCAAAGTATCCGAAAGACGTAAAGAGACTGCAGGCCAGATCAAAGCTCGCGGGCCGAAGGAAGTTGCGCATGTCACTTTCAACCCACTCGACAGAAGCGCCAGACTTGGCTGCATGCTCACGGGCCTTGGCCAGCAGAAAAGGCGACCGGTCAACCCCAGTCACTTTAAAGCCGCGATGCGCGAGTTCCACGGAGTGGCGGCCAGGGCCGCAGCAGAGATCGAGCGCGCTGTTTCCGCTGCACTGCGTCAGCGCAAGGATCCGGCTGACCTCGTCCGGCGTGGCGGCAAATCGCTCATCGGAAAACATAAAGGGATAAAAATCCCGCCAGAAATCATCATTTTCAAACCATTCCATGGATACAGAGTTTAGCGTAACGGAAGAATTTTCAGCGTGAATGACCCGTCTTGCCTTTTCTGTGGACCTTCACGTGTGGGGCACTCCGATATTTCGATAACTGAAAGCCACCCTGTTCGTCTCATTCTGAGGCGGGCCATATAATCCGGCTTTTGATCATCCGCAAAAAATAATGGAACGATTTGCCCAATTCGAGCAATGGATAACAGGAGCGAGGGCAGCGCCCAGCAGAACCATGGCAGAATCGCCAGTCGAAGATCAGGAGCTGCTGCGGCAGCTCCGCAAAGGAAATGAGACGGCGTTTACCGCGCTCTATGAGCGGTACCAGGGGACCATTTATCGGTTTGTGTTGCACATGAGCGGCAATGCGGCAACGGCAGAGGAAGTAACGCAGGAAGTTTTCATGCTGTTGATCGGAACCCCGAAGGGATATCAGGCGGAGAAAGGGACTCTGGGCAATTATCTGTTTGGTGTAGCGCGCAACCTGACACGGCGGGTTTTGCAGCGGGCGCGCCTGGACCTTCCAATTGAAGAGGATTGGCTGGATACCGGGGACGCGGGTTTAGTGAGCGATCTGGATGTGCTTTCCGAGCTTAGCAACTCTGAGATGCTGGAGTTGCTGCGCAAGGCGGTGCTGGCGTTGCCGGAACAATACCGTGAGGTGGTTGCCCTGTGTGACCTTGAAGAAATGAGTTATGGCGATGCGGCGGTGCTCTTGGAGTGTTCGCAGGGAACAGTGGCGTCGCGGCTGCACCGGGCACGGGCGATGTTGAAGATGAAATTGAGCTTTCAAAAATGCGTGAAATAGATCCACAATCCGGAGATCCATTGAAAGATAGCGCAGCAGATGTGCGTTTGAGCGACGCCCTCCGCGGACTGGCAGCCTCATCGCCTCACGGTGCGCCTCCGCAGCTTGGAGCCGGACTAGCGGTGGCATTCCGTCGTCATCATGCACGTCGCAGGATGGTACGCCGCGCGACTGTAGCTGCGCTGGCAGCATGCGTTGCGCTGGCAGCCGGACTGATATCGATGCGCTCACGGCATGAAACGCCGTCGAGAGAGATCGTGAACAGGCAACCGAGCGTTGTTCCTGTAAAGACTCCTGACGTCGTCACGAACGCTAAGGCCGAGGGAACGCCATCACAATCTGTAAAGAAGCAAGTAAAGCCGAGGGCCACGACCAGCAATCTTGCTGCTGCTTCCCGCCGCGAGTTCCTCGCTTTGCCCGGATACGATCCGGCCATACCGGCGGACGAGCTGAGCATTGTGCGAGTTCGAGTGCCCGCGAGTGCTTTATGGCAAATGGGCGCGCCGGTCAGCCCGGATTCAGGAGCGCGAAAGTTTATGGCCGACTTTGTTGTGAGCCAGGATGGAACACCCTACGCCGTGAGATTAGTGCAATAACAAATTTTTAAGGAGAGTTACCTATGAATCGAATTGCTGTTTTGCTGGCCGGCGCGTTGCTACTGGCGGGAAGCCTTGCCGCACAGGAACCCGCGCCGAAAGAAAAAGTCCGCACCTTCACGTTCAGCCAGAGCGAACCTATCACCATGATGGCGCCGTTTGGAATGATGCAATATGAGCGCGTGCCGGAAGGCAAGGTTGAATTCTTCTCGGCTGAAATGGCTGGCGCGGGCGAAGTTGTGACTGCCTCGCCTTACACAGCCACGGCAACCACGGAGAGCACGCAGGTTCTGGCCGACGGCAACAAGATCGTCAATAAGACATCATCTTTCGTTGCGCGAGACAGCCAGGGCCGCACGCGGCGCGAGACCGACTTGCATCGCATCGGCACAATGCAGGTTGATAGCCCCAAGACCGTCTTTATTAATGATCCCACCAAGCATACGCAGTACATCTTCACTCCCGGAGGCGAGGCCACCAAGGTCGTTCGCAGTGAAGGCAACTGGAAAGAGTCGCCACAGATCATTGAGCTGCGCACGGCCCGTGAACAGCGATTGAAAGAAAAGACGGTTGTTGTGGCCCAGGAAGTGCGTGAGTCCCAGAAGAGCAAAGAAAATAGTGAACAGGTAAAGCACGAAGACCTGGGAACGCAGACAATTGAAGGCGTGTCGGCACAAGGGAAACGCGAGACGGTAACCATCCCCGCCGGCGAGATCGGCAATGAACGGCCGATAGAAATCGTGACTGAAACCTGGTTCTCACCTGAACTGCGCACCATGGTGCTGAGAAAGCATTCCGACCCGCGCCTGGGTGATAGCACCTATCGGCTGACGGACATCAAACGTAACGAGCCGGATGCAGCGTTATTTCAGCCACCTGCCGGCGCCAAGGTGAATGTGGAGCCGATTATCGAACTGCACAAGGAAATTGCTCCTTCCAAAGAGTAGCCTCTTCTCTCCTCTTTTGGTTGGTGAAGGCCGGGCGGCAACGCCCGGCTTTTTCATTTGGCTGCCCGTTCGCCAACAAAATCAGCCGCGACCCAATCAATCACAAACCAGATCTAAAGACGTGAAGTTACCAGTGGGAAGGTTTGGATTTTTGTGTCTGGCCCGAAGTGGAACTGGAACTCTGGAAATTTATTTCCTTTCCCGTTTCGGTGCGGTAATTCTTGTTAATATCCGGCTCAACTCCGTCCTGCGGAGTTTCAGCAGCGGCAAAAGCAAGACCGTCGCTGCTTTCCAATCATCGATACAGGAGCGCAACATGAAGGCTTTCCGAAAGATGTTCCCGGTACTCATGATAGCGGCTGTCCTTTGTGCAGGAACGGTCTCAGCCCGCCAACTCCGCACCGAATCCAAAAACTTTGCATGCGGCGGAAGCTGCGGCGCCGGTCTGGCGCCGTGCAAGACCGGCTGCATTTGCGCTTTTCCGCTGGAATCAACTACGGGGTTTTGCTCCACGCATCCAACGGGAGTTCAGCCGCCGGCCAGGTAGGGTGGTGCCATACAGTTTTTCTCCAACTTGCTACAAGAAAAGGAATGACCATGAATAGGAAAATCAAAAACATCTTTTTTACGGCGATGGCCGCCAGTGTTCTCTGTGCGGGAACGCTTTCCGCTCGCCAGTTGTCTCTGAATGTTCAGGACACTACTTGCCAGCACCATTTCTGCACCAGGACAAACCCGTGCCCTAACGTTCTGGGCTGCGGATGCGTATTCAACAACCCCAGTGCCACCACAGGCGTATGCGGGTTCATTGCAGCCAAGCAGTGACATGAGCGCAACTGTGTTGAAGAAGTAGAAGGCCAAAGGTTCAATTTTTCCGATCAAGAAAGGAAATGACCATGAGCATAAAGGCCATAAAAAAAGCATCACTGGCAATCTTTATCGCCGCCGTTTTGTGCGCGGGAAGTCTTTCCGCCCGGCAACTGCAAATGAAACCCAAGGTGTTCCCCGCCTGTACCGGCACCTGCAGCGCCACTAAGCCGTGCTCGGGTGGATGCATCTGCCAGGACTTTGGAACTACCAAAGCCTGTGTCAGGGACCCGGGACCGCTAAGGCCGCAGCCGCAAAAGGATTGAAGCTGCGGGAATAGAAAGGAGGGCGATCATGAGCAAGAAGATCACAACCGCATTGCTGGCAGCGATCGTCACGGCGGTCCTGTGCGCCGGGACGGTTTCAGCACGGCAACTGCACAAGAGCGTGGCACGGATCGGCGTGTGTAGCGGACGGTGTAGCGCCGCCCAGCCGTGCAAAGGCGCATGCTCCTGCGTCTTTATCAATGGAGCAACGCTTGGATCGTGCGTTTCCGATCCGCCATAAAGCAGCTCAACGAGACGCGGCGTCGAAAACACCGCGACAGAAATATCCGAGTACGTTCGGGAAAAAAGAACATTCCCTGTGCGGGTTAACCAGCTTGTGCAGCGATCATAAGAGCGGCAGAGACAATCTGCCGCTTTACGTTTTCTGCCTGCAACAAATGTCGTCGCTGGTGCGCCATCATCCACGGCAGCGCGGCGTCAAGGCGCATTCTAAGAATTCCCTGGCCGACTTTGATCTTTGCCAGATCAAGCCCTTCCTGTTCACGCATCAGCCGTTCCCATTCATCCTGCGCTTTCATAAAAGCCGGGAGTACTTGCAGGGGATCGTCGATTGCTGCTGGCGGCCGAACTTTCTTTGGTGCGCGAAGCCTGAATTTGGGCGGCGGCTCGGCAATCCACACCAGCAAGCGTCCGTTGGGGCCGAGGGAAAATGGGCCGTTGCCAAACTTTTTCTCTTGCTTTGCCTGCTCGATTCCGCGCGCCATAATCTTTTGCACCGTAGCCGCAGTAGATTGAGATGCGCCAGGCACTCAGCAATGGACCATTTGCCGGGATCGGGACGGCGCATCAATTGATCGGCGGTGACGGTGTCAATCAGCGCCTGAGCACGGCGACGCGAATCTGCAATATCGTGTGAGATGGATTGAACATCAAATTTCATGGTCGCTTATCTTACTCCCACTCTATTGTCCCGGGTGGCTTGGACGTAATGTCATACACCACGCGGTTGATACCGCGGACTTCATTCACAATGCGATTGGAAATTGCTTTGAGCACTTCATAGGGCAACGGAACCCAATCTGCCGTCATGCCATCTTCAGAATGGACCGCCCGGATGGCGCACGTATAAGCGTACGTACGCTGGTCACCCATTACGCCTACGGACATCACCGGCAACAGCACAGCAAACGATTGCCATATCTGCGTGTAGAGTCCCGCTCGACGGATTTCATTTACGACGATGTCATCAGCTTCCTGGAGCAACGCGACGCGTTCCGGCGTGACTTCTCCCAGGATGCGCACGGCCAGTCCGGGGCCAGGGAAAGGCTGGCGCTGCAAAATTTCTTCCGGCATTCCCATTTCCCGGCCAATGCGGCGAACTTCATCCTTAAACAAGTCCTTTAAGGGCTCAATTAACTTGAGCTTCATTTTTTCCGGCAGGCCGCCCACGTTGTGATGGGTTTTGATGGTCTGCGACGGACCGCGCACGCTGCGCGATTCAATCACATCAGGATAAAGTGTTCCTTGAACCAGCCAGTCCACTTTGCCAATCTGTTGTTCCAGGCGGTGGGCTTCCTGATCGAAGACCTCAATGAACTCATTGCCAATGATCTTGCGCTTCTTCTCCGGATCGGTAACGCCAGCAAGCTTCTTCAGAAAACGATCTGTGGCGTCCACTGCAACTACGTTCAATCCCAGGCGGTCGCGCAGGTTCTGCTGGACTTTTTGAAATTCATTCTTGCGCAGCACTCCATTGTTAACGAAGACAGAGATGAGGCGGCGACCAATCGCCTTATCGACCAACGTGGCAGCGACGGCGGAATCCACACCGCCGGAAAGCGCGCAGATCACTCTTCCCTGCTCGCCAACGGTCTGCCGGACTTGGCGAATGGTTTCGTCGATGAAGTGCTGAGGCGTCCAGTCACCGCGAGCGCCGCAGATATTGACCACGAAGTTGCGCAGCAGGTCCACGCCGCGCTTGGTGTGATGGACTTCAGGATGGAACTGCACCGCCCAAATCTTCTGCGATTCATTTTCCATCGCAGCCAGCGCATTGCTGCTGCGCGCCATTACGCTGAAGCCGTCCGGGAGTTCAAGCGCTTCGTCGCCATGCGACATCCAGACGTTGAGCGAGGGCGGCAGGCCTTCAAACAATCGCGACTTCCCTTTGACATTGATTTCCGCGTGGCCATACTCGCGCTTGGGGCCGGGACGGACTTTGCCTCCGAGCTTGTGCGTGATGAAGTGCAGTCCGTAGCAGATGCCCAGCACAGGAAGCCCGAGGGCGAGCACGCGGTCATCAGCCGGGGGCGCGTCATGATCGTAAACGGAAGACGGGCCTCCGCTCAGAATGATGCCGGCAGGCCGGTAGCTTTTGATTTCATCCAGCGCGGCGGTACAAGGCAGGACGACGGAAAAAACTTTGAGTTCGCGGATGCGGCGCGCAATGAGCTGCGTGTACTGCGAACCGAAGTCGAGAATGACGATGGATTGTTCTTCCACGAACAATTATTTCTGATTCGCGCCAGAGTGTAAAGCCAAATCAGAGAGGCGTGATGTTTTCAACAGGCAGAGCTGATGAAGTTGCCACAAGTTTTGGCCCGGCGGGATC
>JADMIO010826447.1_pt1 | contig 20382 bp, 13 predicted proteins | sample 8958161 | NCBI WGS metagenome assembly JADMIO01 (sample SAMN16585339, study PRJNA669376) | soil metagenome | isolation source: Crop rotation soil | place: USA: Cullars Rotation, Alabama | collected 2011 | reverse complement strand
CTTTCCCCGCTGGACCAGCGGCGGCGAACCGCCGGCTGCCGCGCCGTCCGCGCGACCGGCCGCGGACGGAGCGGCGGCCTCGACCCGCTCGCGCTCCGACCGCGAGCCATTTCCCATCGTCAGCGATCGCGAAAGGACGGGTCCGCCGATGGCGGCTTCAGGCACCGACGATCTCGAGCTGTTGCTGCGGCGGATCATCCGCGAAGAGACCGGCATCACGACGGTCGCGCCCGCCGACAAGTGGCGCAACGGCACGCTCGTGCTGCGGCCTGGCGTCTCCGGGCTGCAGGAGAAAGTCTGGCCGATTGAAACCTTCTTCCACAAGATCGTGATGCTGCGGAATCGGCTCCGGACGCTCGAGCAGCAGGTCAACGCCGCGGAATTGCCCGACGATGTGAAGGTGAAGCTGCAGGCCTACATCAGCGGCTGCTACGGCTCGTTGACCAGCTTCAACGTGCTGTTCGCGGACGAGGCCGATCAGTTCAAGGGCAGCTCGCGCGAGGACTGAAGGCCAGCGCCGGCGCGGGTCAACTGCCGGCTTCGAGCTTCGATCGCGTGGTTGCCCCGGACTTCGTCTTGACCTCGATGTAGAGGCCTCCGCTTTCGAGCGCTGCGGCGTCGACGCTGCCGAGCGTGATCTCGCCCGGAACGGGACGGCCCATGCCATCGAGCAGCCGGAACACCACTGGTCCATTGCCGCCCGCACCCGATCGATGCACCGCTGCCGCGATCGCCGAATCGGCGCCGGCCATCGCCATCACGTCGTACTTGACGCGCCGTGCGGTTGCGTCGAAGGTTAGCGTCGCCTTCACCGGGCCGGTCGTGATCACGAAGGTGCGCGGCGCCGGTGGCCGTCCGGCGACCAGCGCCGGCGTGGTCGAGGGCGGCCGGCGATGGTGGGTCGCCTGCTCATAGGCATAGGCGATCGCCAGCAGCCGCGGCTCGCTCCAGGCGCGGCCCAGCAGCTCGATGCCGACCGGCAATCCATCGTCGGTGAAGCCGGCCGGCATGCTGATCGCCGGCAGGCCGGAGCTGGCGCTCAATTGACAGGTGCTGCCCGCCTGCGGCTCGCCGAGGACCGCCGGCTTGCGCTGCAGCGGCGGATAGGCCAGGACGTCCAGTTTCAGCTCGTCCATCGTCGCCAGCACGAGGTCGCGAACCGCCGCGCGCTTCACGCGGGCGCGCCGATATTCCTCGGTTTCACGATCGGTTGGACGGTTGCGGAGCCGGAACATGTTTTCGAGCGCCTTGTCGTATTCGCCGCGATCGAGGATGTCGCCGAGCGAGTGAACCGGGGCGGCCGGAAACTGCGCGAGGTAGTCGATGAGGTCGAACTTGAATTCCGAGTTGATGACGCTCGACCCGCGCAACAGCTCGTCGAGGCCCGCGATGGCCACCTCCTCGACCTGCGCACCGGCCTTCTTCATGTCATCCAGCGCTTTCCGGTCGATCGTGTTCACCTCGCCGTCTTCCTGGGCCGTGCCGAGCAGATTCTTGAGGATGCCAATGCGGACGTCCTTGAGCGCAGTCGCCTGCAATTGGTCGCGATAGCTGGGCGGGACGTGGCCTTTCGACGCGACCGTCGTCGGATCGCCGTCGTCGGCGCCGACGGTGGCGTCGAGGAGGACGGCCAGGTCCATGACGCTGCGCGCCAGCGGGCCGCCGATGTCCTGGGTGTGCGACAGCGGAATGATGCCGCGGCGGCTCGACAGGCCAAGCGTGCCGCGGAGGCCGACCAGGTTGTTGTTGGCGGCCGGGATGCGAATCGAGCCGCACGTGTCGCTGCCCATGCCGCCGGCGGCGAAGTTGGCGGCGATCGCCGCGCCGGTGCCGCCGCTCGATCCGCCGGGGTTCCGGGTCGGATCGTAGGGATTACGCGTCTGGCCGCCGAGCGAGCTGATCGAGGTGATGCCGGCCGCCAGCTCGTGGAGGTTCGTCTTGCCGACGATGACGGCGCCGGCGTCGCGCAGCTTCTGCACCTGAAACGCATCGCGCCCCGGCGAGAAGCCGGCGAGCGCGATTGACCCGCCGGTCGTCGGCATATCGGAGGTTTCGAAGTTGTCCTTGATGACAATGGGAACGCCGTGCAGCGGACCGCGCGGTCCCTTGGCGGCACGCTCGCGGTCGAGCGCCTCGGCCGCGTCGAGCGCGTGCGCGTTGACGGTGATGACCGCGTTCAGGGCGGGGCCGCCGTGATCGTAGGCGGCGATGCGCGCCAGATACGCCGCTGCCAGCTCCTTCGACGTCGTCTCGCCGCGCGTCATCGCGTCCTGCAGCTCGGCGATGCTCTTCTCCATGACGTCGAAAGTCGGCGGCGGCGGCGGCGGCGGTGCGTTCCGCCCGCCACGCTGCGCCATCGTCGTCGCCATCGAAGCGGCGGTAAACAGGGCTATCAGCCATCGCGTCATTTCGTCTGCCCCCACGCGCGAATCTTGTCGTGCAGAAAGCGAACCGGGACGGCGCCATCCTCGAGGACCCGATCGTGAAACGCCTTGATGTCGAAGCGCGATCCCATCGCCTGCTGCGCTTCGTCGCGCGCCGCCCGGATTTCCAGGTTCCCCAGCATATAGGCAGTGGCCTGGCCTGGCGCAATGATGTAGCGATCCACCTCGGAGACGACGTCGTCGCGCGTTTCGGCGGTGTGCGCGAGCATGTAGTCGATCGCCTGTTGGCGGGTCCACCCGAACGCGTGCATGCCGGAATCGACCACGAGCCGGGTGGCGCGAAGCGCCTGGCTCGAGAGCATGCCGAGGCGATCGAGATCCGACGAGAACAGATGCATTTCGTCGGCGAGCCGCTCCGAGTAGAGCGCCCACCCTTCGAGGTAGCCGGAGTTTCCGAGATATCGGCCGATCGGATGGATCGACCGCCGCTCCAGCGCAATCGCGCCCTGCAGATGATGCCCGGGAATGGTTTCGTGGAACGCGGTCGACTCCGCCGGAGCGCGGCTCTTCTGCTCCGCCTGGTAGGCGTTGATCAGAAAGACTGCCGGCCGGCTGCCGTCCTCGGCGGGCGGGTTGTATTCGTTCGGCCCGCTCTTCTCGCGGAATTTCGGATACGGCTGAATCACGACGTCGGCCTTCGGCAGGAGGTCGAACCAATCGTGCATCGCCGCCTTGGCGCGCGCCAGCGCGGCCTGCGAATAGACGATCAAGTCGTCGCGGCTCCGGAACAGGTATTTCTTGTCGACGCGAACGCGCTCGACGAGCGCCGGCACGTCGCCGGTGCCGAACGACCGCGTCCCGATCGCCTGCATCTCGGCGTCGAGCGCGGCAACCTGCCGCAGGCCGGTGTCGTGGACCTGTCTGGCGGTGAGCGGCAGCGAACTGTGATAGCGGACGAGCGCGTCGTAGCAGGCGGCGCCGTCCGGGTTCGACGCCACCGCAATCGCGGTGCGCGCCGCGGGCAGGTAATCTTGCTGCAGGAAGTCTCGGTAGCGAATGAAGGCCGGCACGATCTCGCCGCGGATCAATCGGTCGAACTCGTTCGCGAACGCCGGCGTCTTGTCGCGCACCGCCGGCGAATCGAACGGCGACTCGGCGGTCGGCGTCGCGATGAGGGTATTCATCTGATCGATGACGATCTCGACGTTGTGTTTCGGCGCCGAGAATCCAGCGCGGAGCCCGGTCCGCAGATTGGCGATTTCCACGTCGATGTAGCCGGGAAGCGTCTGCCAGCGCGCGAGCGCTTCACGCCGCGACGCGTCGCTGCCGACCGGCTGGATCGTCACCAGGTAGCCGTACTGGACCTGCCAGCCGTTGACGAACTGGCTGACGGTCCAGAGCTCGGGTCGGCACAGCCGCGACGACACGGCGGCTTCGAGCGCCTCGCGGACGATCGCATAGGTCGGCCGCAGCGCCGGGTCGTCTATCGACGCCGGATCGATCTGCCGCGCCTGCGCCAGCCACGCGTCTTCTTTCTGCTGCCACGCCTTGATGGCTTCGAGGCGGTTGTCGGGAAGCTTGTCGTGGCGACGCCCCGGCACGCCGTACAGCGTCACCGCATCGGGATTTCGCTCGAAGTAACCGTCGAGATAGGCGTCGGCCAGCGCGCGCACCTGCGGCGCAGCCGTCGCGGCCGTAGGCGCCGGCTGCGCTCCGCGCTCGGCGGCCGGCCGACAGCCGACGGACGCCAGAAGACACAAGCCGACAAAATTGGCTGCCCGGTGTCGAAGCATGCAGGATTATACTGACCGCCCTCAGCAAGCGGGCTCGGGGCTCGTCGATGGCGGTTGACCGAAACGGGGGCCAGAATGCAGATCGCGGAGCGCAAGATCGGCGACGTCGTGATCGTCGACGTCTCAGGCAAGATCACGCTGGGCGAAGGCGGCGACGCCGCCTTGAAGGACAAGATGCGCAGCCTGGTCCAGCAGGGCCACAAGAAACTCCTGCTCAACCTGGGCGAGGTCAGCTACGTGGACAGCGCCGGCCTCGGCGAGATCGTCCAGTCGTACGCGACGGTCAACAAGAACGGCGGCACGCTCAAGCTGCTCAACATGACCAAGCGCATCAAGGATCTGCTGTCGATCACCAAGCTCCTGACGGTGTTTGAAACCTACGACAGCGAGGCCGAGGCGGTCACCAGCTTCTCCGCCCCCGTGTAGCGCGTCGAGTCGCGCTAGGATCGAGGGATGCGTCCAGCCCTCGTCACCGCATGCCTCGTGGCGGCCATCGCCGGCGTCGCATTCGCCGCGCACGACATCGACGTCGCCGGAATGGACCGGACGGTCCGCCCCGGCGATGACTTCTTCGCCTACGCGAACGGCGCCTGGCTCAGGAACGCGGCGATTCCGCCCGATCGCAGCAGCACCGGGGTATGGGCGGTCCTCAACGATAAGGCGAACGCCGACACGCGCGCGATCCTCGAGCGCGCGGCCGCATCCACCGCGCCCGCCGGGTCGAACGAGCGGAAAGCCGGCGACTACTACACCAGCTACCTGGACGAAGCGGCGATCGAGTCCAGGGGGCTGATGCCGGTCGCGCCGTTCCTGAAATCGATTGCGGCGATCGCAGATCGCCGGGCGCTGACCGACTGGGTGTGCGGCAACCTCCGCGCCGACGTCGACGCCCTGAACTCGACCAATTTTTTCACCGAGCACCTGTTCGGGTTGTGGTTCACGCAGGATCTGAATGACCCGTCCCGCAACGCCGCCTACCTGCTGCAAGGCGGGCTCGGGATGCCCGACCGCGACTACTACCTGGACGCCGCGCCGGAGATGGAGTCGGCTCGAACGGCGTACCGATCGCACGTCGCCGCCATCCTGAAGCTCGCGCAGGTTGCCGACGCCGATCGCAAGGCCGACGGCGTCGTCGCGCTCGAGCACGACATCGCCGCGGTGCACGCGAGTCGCACCGAATCGGTGGACGTCGCCAGGGCCAACAATCCGTGGCCGCGCGACGAGTTTCCGAAGCGCGCGCCGGGAATCGACTGGACGGCGTGCTTCGCGGCGGCCGGACTGCAGTCCGCGCCTCGCGTCATCGTCTGGCATCCGCGAGCGGTGACCGGGATCGCCGCGCTCGTTGCCGGCCGGCCGATCGAGGTGTGGCGGGATTACCTGACGTTCCACCTGATCAACGAGTACGCCGGCGTGCTGCCGAAGGCGTTCGTCGAGCAGCGGTTCGCCTTCTACGGCAGGACGCTGTCGGGAACGCCGCAGCTGCGCGACCGGTGGAAGCGGGCGGTCGACGCGACCAGCGGCGCGCTCGGCGACGCGGTCGGCCAGCTCTACGTGAAGGAGCATTTCGCGCCGGAGGCCAAGGCGCGGCTGCAGTCGATCGTCAAGACCATCGTCGCCGCCTTCGAACGCCGTGTCGACGCGCTGACCTGGATGGATCCCAAGACCAAGGCCGGGGCGAAGGCCAAGCTGACGACGCTGATCGTCGGCATCGGCTATCCCGATAGCTGGCGCGATTACTCCCAGCTGCAGGTGAACCGCGGCGAGGCGTTCATGAACGCGTGGCGGGCGTCGCTGTTTCTCTACCAGGCCGAGCGCGCGAAGCTCGGCCGCCCGGTCGATCGCAGCGAGTGGTGGATGACACCGCAGACCATCAACGCGGTCAACCTGCCGATCCAGAACGCGCTGAACTTTCCGGCGGCGATCCTCCAGCCGCCTTTCTACGATCCGCAGGCGGACGCGGCGGTCATCTACGGCGCGATTGGTACCGTGATCGGCCACGAGATCAGCCACAGCTTCGACGATCAAGGCAGCCAGTTCGACGCCAGCGGACGGCTGCGCAGCTGGTGGACCGACACTGACTTCGCGCATTTCAAGGACGCATCGGCGCAGCTGGTCGCGCAGTACAACGCCTACACGCCGCTGCCCAACCTCCACCTGAACGGCCAGCTCACCCTCAGCGAAAACATCGCCGATCTGGCCGGCATGGCGGCATCCTACGACGCCTACAGCGCGTCGCGGCAGGGGCGCGCGTCATCGACATCAGCCGACGGGTTCACCGACGATCAGCGCTTCTTCATCAGCTTCGGCCAGAACTGGCGGACCAAGATGCGCGAGCCGCTGCTGCGGCAGATTGTCGTGACCGACGGCCATGCGCCCGACGAGTACCGTGGCGATACGGTGCGCAATCTCGACGCGTGGTACGCGGCCTTCGACGTCACGCCGGGGCAGCGTCTCTACCTGCCGCCGGCCGAGCGCGTGCGCGTGTGGTGAGGACGGGCGATGTGCGGGCCGCCGCGACGGCGGCCCCGCGGCGCGGTTACTGCTGCGCGTCGGCGATGACGACGTGCGGAGTCTCGGGCTGTTCGTAGGCCGGCAGCTTGCGCAGCATCTCGGCGCGGATCGGCAGGATGAACGAGAAGCGATAGTCGCCCTGCATCCGTCCGATCGGGATGCCGACCAGGTTGCCATTGCGATCGAGGACCCCGCCGCCCGACACGCCCGGATGGCCGTCGGTGAGGCAGGTGACGAGACCGTTCGCGGTGCGCTGGCCGACGTAGCCGGTCGACAGGATGATGCCCTTCGAGTAGTCGTTGCCGAGGCGAACGATCGGATCGGCGAAATCGTACGGGAACGCGGAGTCGACGTGCAGCGGCGGCAGATCGAGGTCCTTGGTGCGGATGATCGCCCAGTCGCCGCTGTGCACCTCGACGTCGGCGTCGCCGGTGTCGATGACCTTCGCCGGAATCTCCTTGCCGCGGTACATCACCTTGACCGCGGTGATCCGGCGGGCGGAGCTGCGCTCGTCTTCCTCCCGCAGCGCGACCACCGCGTGCTTCACGGTGATGAAGTATCCGTTGCCGAGATACCCGGCGGTGCCGTAGTTGGTCTTGCCGAGGCTGTCGTAGGAATAGAGCTCGACGAAGCTCGAACGCCGATCGCGGAGCATCTGCACCGGCAGGAGGCCCATCTCGTTCTGCAGCTCCTGCTTGATTTGCGCAACCATCCGCGCCCGGGCGGCGGCGTTGGGCGACGACGCGTCGTCTTTGGCGCGGCCGGCGGTGCCGGCGGCGTTCACCACCGCGCTGGCGCGGCCGGTGCGGCCGAGCGTGGTGCGCACTTCGGCGCGGATTGCATCGATTTTTGCGTCGTAGGCGTTCGCCACGAGCGCGTCAGTGCGGCGGGCGTGCATGACGCCGAGCGTAAAGCAGGAGACCGCAGTCGCCAGAATGCAGACGAGATAAACGAATCGGCGCGACACCATGCATGACTCCAAGTTCGGCAGCTGATCGCCCGGCGTACAGCCAGGCTCAGCTTTGCGCTTCCGCGAGATGCGGAATGGCCCTTTTCGCTTGGAAAGCGTTCAAACCTTCTACTTACTTACAGTTGTGAGCGAGCACGGCCAGTGTATCGACCGCTTCATGGACGTGTCAAGCGCGTTATCGCCCATCCGGCGACAAAAACTGCCACTCCTGCACCAAATAATTTCGGGTCGGGCCCCATCGGGCCCGCCGTGAAGATGTCGACCAGCAACAGCCACATACCGATGAGCTGTGCAAGCCTTCCGACGTAGAACAATCCTGTGCTCACTCGATTTGCCCGACCTGCGCGACCCGCTCGACCCGACCCGACCGACCTGCGCGACCCGCCCGACCCTCCCGACCTACCTGGCCTGCCCGACCCTCCCGACCTAGATGCGGTCGAAGTTCTTCTCGATCTCGCGCCGCGTGAGGCGCAGCATCACGGGCCGACCGTGCGGGCACACCGTCGAATATGCAGTGGCGCGCAATTCCTCGAGAATGTGGGTCATCTTCTCGTAGGTCAACGGATAGTTCGCTTTCACGGCGGCGTGACAGGCGGTGGTCGCCGCGATCCGCTGCAGCGCGTCCTGCACCTGCGCACCGCGGTCGAGGCCGTCGAGATCGTCGGCCAGCGCGGCGAGCGCCTTCGCGCAATCTTCCGCCTTGAGCAGCGCCGGGACCGCCGCCACCTTGATCGTCGAGCCGCCGAAGCTCTCGAGATCGAACCCGAGCCGATTGAGCTCGCCGGCGCGATTCATCAGCACCTCGTGCGCGGCGGCTGCCACCTCGAGGACGATCGGCACCAGCAGCCGCTGCGACTCGAGCGTCCCGCTGGTCAGCCGCTGCATCACCCGCTCGAACAGGACGCGTTCGTGCGCCACGTGCTGATCGATGATCGCCACGCCGTCGTCGTCGATCGCGATGATGAAGGTGTCGCGAAACTGTCCGAGCGGGATCATCGGCTTGATGTCGATCACGGCGGCGGCCGCGGCTGGCGCCGACGGAAGCGCCAGCGGGTCGGCAGGCAACGAGGTCACCGCGCCTGACGGTTCGCGGCGATTGTCAGGCAGCCACCGGTTCGGATAGATGCCGCCGGCGAGGACGCCCGGAATCGCCTGCGCCTGCGGCTGCGGCGCGTCCAGGTGTTCGGGCCGCAGCTGCAGCTGCGGCACCGCGCTCTGCCCCAGCGTTTCCATGAACGCGCGGCGGACGACCTCGTGGACCAGCGACTGCTCTCGAAACCGCACTTCGGCCTTGGTGGGGTGCACGTTCACGTCGAGCGCATCGGGCGGCATCTCGATGAACAGGTGCACTTCCGGACTGCGCTCCTTGATCGAGGCCTGGCTGTAGGAGTCGATGATGGCGTGCGCGATCGTCCGATCCTTGACGATGCGGCGGTTGATGAAGACGTGCTGCGGCCCGCGCGTCGGCCCCTGCTCGGCGAGCGCGGCGATGAACCCGGTCAGACGGATCCCGCCGGCCTCTTTGTGCAGCTCGACGAGGTCGGCGCGTTCGCCGTACACCTGATAGAGGCGATCGCGCTCGGAGATCGCCGGCGGGCACTGCAGCACGGCGCGTCCGCCGCTCGTCAGCGTGAACCCCACTTGCGGGTAGGCCAGCGCCAGCTGCGTGACGATCCGCGACACCTGCGCCGACTCGGCCGAGTCGGCCTTCAGGAACTTCCGCCGCGCCGGCAGGTTGTAGAACAGATCGTTGACCTCGACGACCGTGCCCTCGGCCGCCGCCGCCTCGACGACGCCGGCGATCGCGCCGCCGTTGACGCGAAGCTCGGTGCCGCTGTGGCGGCCGCGCGGCCGCGTGCGCAGCAGGAAATGCGACACCGACGCGATCGACGGCAGCGCCTCGCCGCGAAAGCCCAGCGTCAGGATGGCGGCGAGATCTTCGGCGCGGCGGATCTTGCTCGTGGCATGGCGCTCGATCGCGAGCCGCGCATCCTCGGGCTCCATCCCTGCGCCGTCGTCCTCGACGCGGACCTGACGTTTGCCGCCGAGCTCGATGGCGATCGCGATGCGGTGCGCGCCGGCGTCGATGGCGTTCTCGACCAGTTCTTTGACGACCGACGCCGGGCGCTCGACCACCTCGCCGGCGGCGATCTGGTTGGCGAGGTCGGGCGAGAGTCGGTGGATAACGGCCATCTGGGATTCCAACTACCGGGTTGACTGTATCGCTGTATCAACCAGCAATCTTGACAACGTCGTCGGCCAACACTGCGCAGCGCGTCGGCACGCTCGAAGGGACGGCCGGTTGCTCGACCCCGCTGCCCGGCGTCGAGGTGCGGCCGGCCTCCGGCGTTCGCGTCCGGCCATTTCGCGGAGCGAGCCCTTGGGGCGACCGGCGTCGCCACGAATTCGCAATTACCCTAGATCCAGCGCCGCACGCGGAAGAAGGCGAGCATTCCGATCGAGACGCCGACGATCAGCCCGAGCACCCACCAGAACTGCGCGGCGTCGCCGCCCGGCAGGTGCGGCAGCGGCACGTTCATGCCCCACAGCCCGGCGATGACCGCCGGCGGCATGAACAGCACGGTCACCAGCGTCAGCACCTTCATCACCTCGTTCAGGCGGAAGCTGACGTTCGACAGGTGCGCGTCGAGCATGCCGGTAATTCGATCCTGGAACATCAGCGCGTCGTCGGAGACGCGGACCAGGTGATCGTAGACGTCGCGGAACCGGAACGACATCTCGGTGCTGACGTCGACGAAATCGCGCCGCGCCAGCCGCGCGATGACGTCGCGCTGCGGGATCACGATCCGGCGCAGGCTCGCCACCTGGCGCTTCTCGTCGAGGATGTCGCGAACCAGCTTCGGCTCGCCCGCCTTGAAGATCTCTTCCTCGAGCGCGTCGAGCCGATCTTCGAGCTTGTCGATCTCCGGCCGGTAGTGATCGACCATCGTGTCGACGATGCGGTGGAACAGCGCGACCGGACCTTCGCCGAGAATCTTCGGGTTGCGCGTCGCATGGTCGCGCAGATCGGCGATCGACCGCGAGTCGCCGTCGTGAACGGTCACCAGGTAGTTCGGGCCGACGAAGAAGTCGACGTCGTGCGTCGCGAAGCAGTGTTCGGCGAGCTTGGACTCGATGCCGTGCAGGATCACGTAGAGGTAGCCGTCGTAGGCCTCGGCCTTCGGGTACTGGCGCGCCGACATCGCGTCCTCGACCGACAGCGGATGGAACGCGAAGGTTTCGCTGAGGAGCAGCGATTCGGGGATGGACGGCTCCGCCAGATCGACCCAGAGCATCGCCCCGGACGCCGCGTTCAACCAGCCGCGGTCGATGCTGGTGGCCTGCTCGGTCGCGCCGTTGCGGTGGACGAAGATTGTCACCACGATCGGGATTCCGGCATCGCGCTTCGGGGTCCGAAACCCGCCCGTCCTTCAGTCGCCAACCCGCGTCGCCAGCGCCGCCTGCGCCGCCGCCAACCGGGCGACCGGGACCCGATAGGGCGACGCGCTGACGTAATCGAGTCCGACGTTGTGAAAGAAATGAACCGATGCCGCATCGCCGCCATGCTCGCCGCAGATGCCCAGCTTCAGGTCCTTTCGGGTGCGGCGGCCGCGCTCGACGCCGACGCGCACCAGGTCGCCGACGCCCTGCACGTCGATGGACGCGAACGGATCCTTCTCGAGGATCTTCTTGTCCTGGTAGATCTTGAGGAACTTGCCGACATCGTCTCGCGAGAAGCCAAAGGTCAGCTGCGTCAGGTCGTTGGTGCCGAACGAGAAGAACTCGGCATCCTCGGCGATCTGATCGGCGACGATCGATCCGCGCGGCACCTCGATCATCGTGCCGACGAGGTATTTGATCCTGATGCCGGTCTCTTTCATCACCTCCGACGCGACACGGTCGACAATCGCCTTCTGATCCTTCAGCTCCTTGGGCACGCCGACCAGCGGGATCATGATCTCGGGCGCGATCTTGACCCCCTCCTTGTTCAGCCGGCACGCCGCTTCGACGATCGCGCGCGTCTGCATCTCGGTGATCTCGGGATAGGTGATGCCGAGACGGACGCCGCGATGGCCGAGCATCGGGTTGAACTCGTGCAGCTGCTCGACCCGCGCCAGCAGGCGCTTTTTCTCGTCGAGCTCGCTGCCGCTCTTCTTCAGCGCTTCGAGCCGCGCGATGTCGACCATCAGCTCTTCGCGCTTGGGCAGGAACTCGTGGAGCGGCGGATCGATGGTGCGGATCGTCACCGGCCGGCCGTGCATCGCCTTGAACACGCCGTAGAAATCGTCGCGCTGCAGCGGCAGCAGCTCGTTGAGCGCCTTGCGGCGATCGGCCTCGGTGTCGGCCAGAATCATCCGCTGCACGATCGGAATGCGGCCCTCGCCGAAGAACATGTGCTCGGTGCGGCACAATCCGATGCCGCCGGCGCCGAACCGGTAGGCGAGCTCGGCCTGGTCGGGCTGGTCGGCATTGGCGTAGACGCCGAGCCGCCGGAACTTGTCGGCCCACGTCAGCAGCTGGTCGAAGCGCCGGTAGAGATCGGACTTCTTCGCGTCGAGCGAGCCGCCGATCACCTGCAGAATCTCGCTGGGCTTCGACGCCACCTGCGCGATCTTCACCTCGCCGGTCAAGCCGTCGAACGAGATGAAGTCGCCTTCCTTGATCGTCTTGCCGCCGACCCGGAACTGCTTCGCGTGCTCGTCGATTTCGAGACCGCCGGCGCCGACCACCGACGGCTTGCCCATCTGACGCCCGACCACCGCGGCGTGCGAGGTCATGCCGCCGGTGGCGGTCAGGATCCCCTGCGACACGAACATGCCGTGGATGTCGTCGGGCACGGTTTCGCGGCGGACCAGAATCACCGGCTTGCCCTGGTTGGCCCATTCGACGGCGTGATCGGCCGAGAACACCACCTGGCCGCTTGCCGCGCCCGGCGACGCCGGCAGCCCCCTGGTCGCCACCGGCAGCTTCTTCCACTCGTCGGGGTCGAAGCCCGGCGCCAGCAGCTGGTTGAGCGCCTCCGGGTCGACCAGCAGCACGGCTTCCCGTGGAGTCAGCAGCTTCTCGGCAACCAGATCGGTCGCGATCACGACGGCGGCGAAGCCGGTGCGCTTGCCGCTGCGGGTCTGCAGCATGAACAGCCGCTCGTCCTGAATCGTGAACTCGAAGTCCTGCACGTCCTTGTAGTGCCGCTCGAGCCGCGTCGTGATCTCGCGCAGCTGTTTGTAGGCCTTCGGCATCACCTGCTCGAGCTCGCGGATCGGCTGCGGCGTGCGGATGCCGGCGACGACGTCCTCGCCCTGCGCGTTGATCAGGAACTCACCGTAGAACTCCCTGGCGCCGGTCGCCGGGTTTCGCGTGAAGCCGACGCCGGTCGCCGACCGCTCGCCGGTGTTGCCGAACACCATCATCTGCACGTTCACCGCGGTGCCGATGTGATCGGGGATGTCGTAAATGCGCCGGTATTCGATGGCGCGCGCGTTCATCCACGAGCGGAACACCGCGTCGCGCGCCATCGTGAGCTGCTCCTGCGGGTTTTGCGGGAACTCGCGCTTCGCGCGATCCTTCACGACTTTCTTGTAACGCGCGACCACGTCGCCGAGCGCCGCTTCGTCGAGGTCGGTGTCGTTCTTCGCGCCGCGCGCCTTCTTCACCGCCTCGAACTCGTGCTCGAACGCCTCCTTCGGAATCTCGAGAACGACGTTGCCGAACATCTGGATGAAGCGGCGATAGCTGTCGAAGGCGAAGCGGCCGTTGCCGGTCCGGCGCTTCAGCCCCTCGACCGCGGCGTCGTTCAACCCGAGGTTGAGGATGGTATCCATCATCCCGGGCATCGAGAACTTCGCGCCCGAGCGCACCGAGACCAGCAGCGGATTGTCGCTCGACCCGAGCGTCGCGCCGGCCGCCTGCTCGAGCTTGGCGAGCTGCCTGGCGATTTCCGTATCGATCGCCGCCGGAATCCGCTTGTTCTGCTCGTAGTAGATGTTGCAGACCTCGGTTGAAATCGTGAAGCCGGGAGGCACCGGCAGACCGGCGTTGGTCATCTCGGCAAGACCGGATCCTTTCCCGCCGAGCAGGTCTTTCATGTCGCGGTTGCCGTCGGCCTTGCCGTTGCCGAAGAAGTAGACGTACTTGTTCGACTTGGGATTCGGGGCTCGGGATTCGGGATTCGGGGTTCGGGATTTGGAACCCGCGGTTCGCGATTTCAGACTAACGGTTCTGGATTTGGAGCTGGGGACTTTCGACTTGACGATCGAGATCTTGTATTTGCGAGCCACGTTCTTCGCCATCATCACTCCGCCGATCGAACTGCAATTGACAACCTACGACGCAGGCCGTCAGGCCTGCTTCTCTTCCGGGACCATCTCCGACACATCGGCCAGGTTCAGCATCAGCGTTTCGAGGCGCTTCAGCAGCCAGCGCCGGTTCCTGCGGATCTGCGGATCCTCCGCCATCACCAGGACGTCGGTGAAGAACCGGTCCACCACCGGACCGACACGGGAGGCCTCCGAGAACGCCTCGCGGAAATTCCTGCCGGAGGCGAGCGCCTGCTCGATGACCGGCGCACGCTTGTTGATCTCCGCCAGCAGGTCGCGTTCGGCCGGTTCTTTCAAGTCGGCGACGTTCGGTGCCGGCACGCGCGCCTCTTCCGGCGTGACGTCGCGCGTGATGTTGCGGACGCGCTTGAACGCGATTGCCAGCTGCTGGAATTCGCTCGTCCTGGTGAATTCCGGCAGCACTTCGAGCTTGCGCCGCTCGTCGACCGGCCGAATCTCGCTCAACGGCCGATTGAGCGAGACGGCGCGCACGTTCCGCCGCTCATAGCCACGCTCCTGGAGCACGTGCATCAGCCGCTCCTGGAGAAAATCGCGCAGCGCCTGCCGCGTAGTGTCGTTCAGGCGCGTCGTGTGCGCGCCGTCGGCGGCATCGACGAGCGCCTCGATCGTCGGCCGCGCACTCGATCCGGTGGTTTCCGGCAGATCGACCAGGATCTTGACGATGCCCTGCGCCGCCCGACGCAGCCCGAACGGATCGCGCGAGCCGGTCGGCTTCTCGCCGGCCGCGAACAGGCCGACCAGCGTGTCGAGCTTGTCGGCGAGCGACACCGCCGCCCAGGTAATCGTCGCTTTGCCGAGCTGCGGCTTGGTCGGCGGCGCGTCGGCTTCGACGCCGACCGGCAGGTAATGGAAATAGATCGCCTTCCACACCGCTTCGGGCAGTCCCTCGGCCCGCGCGTAAATCCCGCCCATCGTGCCCTGCAGCTCGGTGAACTCGCGGACCATGTCGGTGGTGAGATCGGCCTTCGCGAGCCACGCGGCGGTCGCTGCCGCCGCGGCGGTCGGGCCGTCGCCGCCGAGCGCCTCCCGCGCGATCCAGCCGGCCAGCGTCCGGATCCGGTCGGCTTTCTCTTTGTAGCTTCCAAGCTTCTTGTGAAACAGCACCGTGCCGAGCCGGTCGATCCGTGATTCGAGCGTCGTCTTTCGGTCGGCTTCCCAGAAGAATCGCGCGTCGCGCAGCCGGGCGGTGACGACCCGCTCGGCGTTGCGCGCGATCGTGCGCTCGTTGTCGGGCTCGGTGTTGATGACCGCGAGGAATGCGTTCTTCAACCGGCCGTCGTCGCCTTCGACCGGAAAGTAGTGCTGGTGGTGCACGAGCGTGGTGGTCAGCACCTCCTCGGGCAGCTCCAGGAATTCCGGGGCGAACGTGCCGGCGACGACCGACGGATACTCGACCAGGTCCGGCACTTCCTGCAGCAGGCCCGAGTCGTGCCGGACGCTGCGGCTGACGCGGCCCTGCAGCCGCTGCGCCTTGGCATCGAGCTCGCGCGCGATCTTGTTGTGGCGCTCGCTGCGCTCGAGGATGACGAAGTTCTCGAGGAGCCTGGCGCGGTACTCGTCGAACGAGCGAACCTTGATGGCGCGGCCGGCGCGGCCGCTGGTCGTCAGAAACCGGTGGCCGTAGGTCACGGCACCGGTCGAGACGTCCTGCACCTGGCCGGTCTGCGCGGCCGGCGTGCGCGCGATCGAGAACGGCACGACCCGGCCGCCGTACAGGAACAGGATCCACCTTATCGGCCGGCCGAACAGCAGCTCGCCGCGGCCGTCCTCGAGCATCGCGTCCCAGTGCATCGTCTTCGGGAACGACAGCGCGCGCAGCGCGCCGCCGAGCACCGCCGGCAGCACGTCGACCGCCGCCTTGCCGCGCTGACGCTTGCGGAACGCGAGGTACTCGCCTTTCGGCGTATGTACGCGCTCGAGCGAAGCGACCTCGACGCCCTGCTTCGACGCGAACCCGGTCGCGGCCGGCGTGGGAGTGCCGTCGGGCTTGAACGCCGCCGATACCGGCGGCCCGTTGACCAGCTCCTCGAGATCGGTCTGGCGCTCGGGAATCCGCACCACGCGGATCGTGAGACGGCGCGGCGTGCTGAAGGTCTCGACCGGCGACTCCGGCGCCAACCGATTCTCGCGCAGCGCGGCCGCGACGATGTCGCCGACCTCGGTCGTCAGCCCGGGCAGCCAACTGGCCGGCAGCTCCTCGCACCCGATTTCCAGCAGCAGCTCGCGATCCATCAGCTGTGCTTTCGCGCGCTGTCGCCGGCCGCGATCGCCTCGGCGGCTTCGGGCGGACTGGCGCCCTGATCGACGTAGGCGCGGGCGATCGATACCGCAAGCTGCCGGATCCGCAGAATGAACGCGGTGCGCTCGGTGACGCCGATGCTGTTGCTCGAATCGAGGATGTTGAAGAGATGCGAGCACTTCAGGCACTGCTCGAGCGCCGGCCAGACGAGCGGCGCCGGCCGGGCGGCGACGAGCGCGCCCGACAGCTGGTAGTACTTCTCGAACAGGTCGCGGTGAAACGCCCCGAAGTCGACGCCGCCGAGATCGACCTGGCCGAACACGTATTTCGACTGCTCCACTTCCTCCTGGAGCCGGACGTCGGCGTACTTCACGCCGGGCGCCCACTCGATCTCGAAGATGTTGTCGACGCGCTGGAGCACCATCGCGATCCGTTCCAGGCCGTAGGTCAGCTCGGCGGCGACCGGCGACAGCTCGAGCCCGCCCGCCTGTTGGAAGTAGGTGAACTGCGAGATTTCCATCCCGTCGAACATCACCTGCCAGCCGATGCCCCACGCGCCGAGCGTCGGCGACTCCCAGTTGTCTTCCTCGAAGCGGATGTCGTGCTGCCGCGGGTTGATGCCGCACGCCTCGAGGCTGTCGAGGTAGATCTGCTGCACTTCGTCGGGCGCCGGCTTCAGGATGACCTGGAACTGCGAATGCTTGAACAGCCGGTTCGGGTTCTCTCCGAAGCGGCCGTCGGCCGGCCGGCGCGACGGCTGCACGTAGGCGACGTTCCAGTGCCCGGGGCCGAGCACGCGCAGAAACGTCTCCGGGTGCATCGTGCCGGCGCCGACCTCGACGTCGAGCGGCTGCTGCAGCACGCAGCCGCGCGACGCCCAGAACTCCTGCAGCTTCAGAATCAGGCCTTGGAACGTCAACGTCTCATCTCGCGCAGCACGCGCGCCGACTTCAGGTCCTTCTCGAGGTGCATCGCAATCAGCGACCGATGCGCCGCCTCCAGCTCGCGGAGCGCGCCGCGCGACACCGCCACGCCGCCGAGCGCGAACGGGCTCACCGCGCGCGCTGCGCTCAGGAAGGTCCGCGCGTCATCGGACAACCGCGTGTCCGGCTCGTAGACCCCCTGCAGCCGCAGCAGCCAGTACTCGAAGTACCGCGCCAGCGGCTCGATCGGGATACCCTCGGCGATCGCATCGACCATCGAGGCGCCCAGCCGGAACAGCGTCTCGTTCGGATCCGCTTCCTGCGCCCATTCGTCGATCAGCTCGGCAAAATACCCGACGTAGCCGAGCGCCTCGCCCTGCGCCGCCGACAGCGGCGATCGCCGCGGCTCGACGTAATCGAGCCGCACCAGATCGCGCCGCTCCCGCTCGACGTAGCCGACGCGGCCGCAGGTCAACGGCTCGAGTCCGCCGCCGAACCGCCGCCGGCTCTGCCGCGCGTTCTTCGCGACGCCGCGCTTCTTGCCGCGATCGCGCGTCAGAAACACCACGATCCGGTCCGATTCACCGAGCGTATACGTCCTCAAAATCAGAGCGTCGGTTGTGTAGTGCGGCATCCGGAGGTGGGTCCCAATTATAGGATATCGTCGAGCACGGCGTCGTCTTCCCGCCACTCCGACTTCACCCGCACGTGTAAATCCACGAACACCCTGGCGTCGAAGAATCGCTCCAGATCCTCGCGCGCCGCCGTGCCGATCCGCTTGATCATGTCGCCGCCCCTGCCGACCACAATCGGCTTCTGCGACTCGCGATCGACCAGGATGGTGCAATACAGCTTCAGGATACCCTTGGGCCCCGACGGCTCTTCGAATCGATCGACGACCACCGCGCTCGAAAACGGGATTTCGGCGTGGGTGAACTGCAGCAGCTTTTCCCGCACGATCTCGGCGGCGAAGAAGCGTTCCGGCTGATCGGTCAGGTAGTCAGCCGGATACATCGGCTCTCCCTCCGGGAGACGCTCGATGATCGCCCGCTCCAGGCGGTCGACGTTGTCGCCGGTGATCGCCGATACCGGAACTATCTCGGCGAAGCTTCCGGTTTCGCTGTGCTGCTCGATGAGCGGCAGCAGCCGCGACTTCTTCATCAGGTCGATCTTGTTGAGGATCAGGAACACCGGCGCGGTCGCCCGCTTCACCAGATCGAGCACGAAGCTGGTGCCCTTGCCGGGCGGCTCGGACGCGTCCACCACCAGCGCCAGCACATCCACCTCGCGGATCGTGTCGACGGCGGCATCGACCATCCGCACGTTCATGCGATGCAGCGGCCGGTGGATGCCGGGCGTGTCCAGGAACACCACCTGTGCGCCCGGGTAGTTCTTCACTCCCAGGATCCGGTTCCGGGTCGTCTGCGGCTTGTCGGACACGATCGCCAGCTTCGTCCCGACGAGCCGATTCAACAGCGTCGACTTGCCGGCGTTGGGCCGGCCGACCAGCGACACGAAGCCGGCCTTCATGACGACCGTCGATCGGCCAGCGCGCGATCGGCAAGCTCCGCCGGCTCCGATTCCGGCGCAACCGGGCTCCTCGACATCCGCACCTTGTTGATCCGGCGCCGCTCGACCTCCAGCACCTCGATCGTCAACCCGTCCATCTCCAGGTGCTCGCCAACCGCCGGCACGCGGCCGACCCGCGTCAGCAGGTAGCCGCCGACTGTCTCGAACCCTTCGCGCTCGATCGCGACGCCGAGCCGCTGCGCGACTTCGTCGACGCTCGCTTTTCCACTGACGACATAGCAGCCGCCGCCTTCGTCGACCACCGGCTCCGCCTCGACGTCGTACTCGTCGCGAATCTCGCCGACGATTTCCTCCAGCAGATCCTCGATTGTCACCAGTCCGGCGGTGCCGCCGTACTCGTCGACGACAACCGCGCACTGGGTCTGCTGCCGCTGGAACTGCTTCAGCAGCTCGGGCACGCGCTTGGTCTCGGGCACGAACACCGCCGGCCGCAGCAGCCCGGCGATCGGCCGCGAATCGTCGGCGCCGTTCAGCACCAGGTCTTTCACGAACACGAAGCCGGCGATGTTGTCGAGCGACTCCTTGTAGACCGGAAACCTCGAGTACTCCTGCTCGCCGAACAGCGCCCGGACGTCCCCCACCGTCGCATCCTCGCGCACCGCGACGATGTCGGGCCGCGGCGTCATCACCTCGCGCACCAGCGTGTCGCCGAAGTCGACGATGCTCTGGAGCAGCCGGCGCTCCTCGCCCTCAATCAGTCCTTCCTGCTCCGCGGTCGAGATATAGGCCTTCGCGGTTTCGTTCGCCTCCTCGGCCGCTTCCTCCGAGGGCAGCGCCGCAGCGCGGTTGCCGCTGCGCACGGTGCGGGCGATCCAGCGCGTCATCGGGCCGAGCCCGCGCGCGATCGGCGCGAACGACGGCAGCAGCAGATCCAGCATCCGCTCCGGATCGCGGCTGACGATCGCGAGCGGCAGCAGCAGCTCGAACACCAGCACGAACGCGGCGAGCGACGCGATCACCACCCACAGGGTGTGCGCGCCCTCGATGCCGATCGATCGCGACAGCAGGGCGGTCGCCGCGCCGGTGACCAGGCCGAGCAGCAGGCGCACCGGAATGAACAGCAGGAGCGGATCGTCGAGGTAGGCGCCGAGCAGCCCCGGCCGGTTGGTGCGCTCGGCGACCAGCCGCAGCGACAGCCGCATCAGGGCGCTGAAGGCGGCCTCGACCACACCCAGATAGAGCGCGGCGCAGGCGAGCAGGAAGACGCTCAGCGGGATCATCGTGACCCTGGCCGGGCGCGCTCGATCAGCCCTTCGCGCAAGCCGCCCTTTCGTCGCAGGCGGCGCTCGACACGCAGCATCCGGCCGGCATCCCGCTCGTGATCGTACCCCAGGAGATGCAACAGGCCATGCAACGCCAGGATTCGCAGCTCAACGGTCGGGCTGTGGCGGGCCGCCCGCGCCTGCCGCGCCGCGATGCCGCGGGCGATCACGATATCGCCCAGAAAACGGCGGCGATCCGGCCGCCGTCGGCCGCGACGCGGCGGCGACTGCCGATCGGCCGGGAACGAGAGGACGTCGGTTGCGTGGTTCTTTCGCCGAAAGGTGCGGTTCAGCGCGCGGATGCGCGCGTCGCTGACCAGCGCGACAGTGACCGCGCCGGCTGCCCGCGCCGGCGCGACGCGCCGGGGAAAG
>JADMIO011201753.1_pt1 | contig 20384 bp, 16 predicted proteins | sample 8958161 | NCBI WGS metagenome assembly JADMIO01 (sample SAMN16585339, study PRJNA669376) | soil metagenome | isolation source: Crop rotation soil | place: USA: Cullars Rotation, Alabama | collected 2011 | reverse complement strand
AGCCCGCCGCGCCGCGGGTCAGCTGGGCGATCGGCACGTCGCCGCCGGCGCGGCGGAAGATGAAGTCGTCGCCGTTGCGCATCCGCCTGCCGCCACGGCCGGCATAGGCGCCGTCGCGGTAGACGGAGTCCGACAGCTGATCCGGGAAATAGAGCTGGGAGGTCAGCGCGCGCCCGTCCGGCAGCCAGGCCTTGACGTGGATGTGCGGCGCCCGCCCCTCGTACCAGCCCGGGTAGAGGGTGCGGAACGAGACGACGCCGTCGGCGTCGGCATATTGCGTGCCTCGCAGCCAGCGCTGGCCGGCCGAGCGCTCCTGGTCGTAGCCCGAATAGACCCCGGCCGCGTCGCAGTGCCACAGGTCGACCCGCGCCCGCTGCGAGGGCGCGCAGGCCGCCGCCTCGACGATCTGCAGGCGCAGCCGCAGGGGCGTGCCGGCTTTCCCTTCGGTGATGTCCTGCCTGACCAGAGCCGGATCGAAATAAAAGGGCCCCTCGGTCTGTTCGGGGGTGACCGGACAGGTGGCCCCGGCGATCAGCCGCGGGCTGGCCGCCGCCGGCCCCGGCTCCTTCGCGCAGGCGAGGATGGGCAGCGAAGCCAGGCCGAGCGCGCCGGCGCCGGTCAACAGCTGGCGGCGCTGGATCAGAATCTTCCCCTGATCGTGTGACATGATTCCTCCCTGCCCACCGACCCCCTCTCTGGGGCGCACCTGTCGTACCAGTTTGTCACCGGCAGCGGAAAGGTCGCGACCTGTATCGGGGCGCGCGCCGGTTTGACTCCTTCCCGGGCGGCCCTACATGCCCCGGCATGCATTTCCTCGACCAGGCCAAGATCTACGTCCGCTCCGGCGCCGGCGGGCCCGGCGCCGTCTCCTTCCGGCGCGAGAAGTTCATCGAATATGGCGGTCCGGACGGCGGCGACGGCGGCAAGGGCGGCGACATCGTCTTCGAGGCGGTCGAGGGCCTGAACACCCTGATCGACTTCCGCTACACCCAGCACTTCCGGGCGCCGCGCGGCACCGGCGGCTCCGGCCAGAATCGCACGGGCGCCGGCGGCAGGGATCTGGTCATCAGGGTCCCGGTCGGCACCCAGGTGCTGGACGACGAGCGGGAGCATGTCCTCGCCGACTTCACCGAGCCGGGCCAGCGCGTCGTCCTCCTGAAGGGCGGCGACGGCGGGCGCGGCAATGCCAGCTACAAGAGCTCGACCAACCGGGCCCCGCGCCAGCACGGCACCGGCTGGCCCGGCGAGGAGATGTGGGTCTGGCTCCGCCTGAAGCTGATCGCCGATGCCGGCCTCGTCGGCCTGCCCAATGCCGGCAAGTCCACCTTCCTCAACGCCGTCTCCAACGCCAAGGCCAAGGTCGGCGACTATCCGTTCACCACCCTTCATCCCAAGCTCGGCGTGGTCCGCCACAAAGGCGTGGATTTCGTCCTCGCCGACATTCCGGGCCTGATCGAGGGCGCCGCGGAAGGCGCCGGGATCGGCGACCGCTTCCTCGGCCATGTCGAGCGCACCCGCATCCTCATCCACCTGGTCGATGCCAATGTCGAGGATGTCGCCACCGCCTACCGCACCGTCCGCGCCGAGCTGGAAAATTATGGCGCCGGCCTCGACGAGAAGGTGGAGCTGGTCTGCCTGAACAAGGCGGACACGATCGACGCGGAAATGGCCGACGCGCTGGCGGCCGAGCTGGCAGAAGAGGGGGGCCGGCCCGTCTTCATCCTCTCCGGCGCGACCGGCGACGGCGTTGACGCGATCCTCGATGCGATCCTGCCCGAGCTGGGTGCGATCAGGCGCGAGGCGGTAGGCGAGGCGGAGGAGCCGGGATGGTCGCCGGTATGAGCTTCCCGCACGACTCCCCACTTCATTCGTCCCGAGCGTAGTCGAGGGGCGCGTGTGATGAGTCTGTACCAGCGCCCCTCGACTTCGCTCGGGACGAACGGAGACTGTTGGTGAACACCCCCCGCCCTACCCTCGCCATCACCGGAGGCACCGGCTTCGTCGGCGGCCACCTCCTCGATATGGCGCGGGAGGCGGGCTATCCGGTGCGCGCACTGACCCGCGGCTGGCGGCCGGCCGAGCCCGGCATCACCTGGGTCGAGGGCGCGCTGGACCAGCCGGAAAGCCTGGCCACGCTCTGTGCCGAGGCCGACGCGGTCGTCCACATTGCCGGCCTGATCAACGCGCCCGACCGGGCCGGCTTCGAGGCGGTCAACGTCGCCGGCACCGCCGCCACCGTCGATGCCGCCCGCGCCGCCGGCGTCCGCCGCTTCATCCACATTTCCTCGCTGGCCGCGCGCGAGCCGGACCTGTCCGATTATGGCTGGTCCAAGGCCCGGTCGGAGCGGGTGGTCGCCGCCTCCGGCCTCGACTGGACGGTGCTTCGCCCGCCCGCAGTCTACGGTCCCGGCGACCGCGAGACCTTCGAGCTGTTCCGCATGGCCAGGCGCGGTCTTGTCGCGCTGCCGCCCAAGGGGCGCTTCTCGGTCATCCATGTCGGGGATCTCTGCCGCCTGGTCCTCGCCTTGCTCGACGCGTCCGAGAGCGTCGGCGAAACCTACGAGCCCGACGACGGCACCCCGGACGGCTGGGATCACCGCCATTTCGCCCGCACCCTCGGCCGGGTCTTCGGCAAGCGCCCCGCCACCGTCGCCGTGCCGGGCGCGCTGGTGAAGGGCGCCGCCCGTCTCGACCGGCTCGTCCGCCGCTCGAAGGCCAAGCTGACGCCGGATCGCGCCCGCTATTTCTGCCATCCCGACTGGGTGGTGACCGCCGAGGCCCGTCCGCCCGCCTCGCTCTGGACCCCCGCCATCCGCACCCCGACCGGCCTTAAGGCGACGGCCGAATGGTATCGGGCGCAGGGCTGGCTGCGCTGAATCAGATCTTGACGAGATAGATGAGCACGAAGGCGGTGAAGCTCGCCACCAGCCCCAGCAGGAAGAGCCGGTAGGCCCAGATCAGCATCCTATATTTGCGCGCCTGCAGCACGAGGCCCGCCTGGTAGATGTCGCGCGCCATCGTCCGGTAGATATTGTCCTCGGTCTCGAGCCGCGCCAGCAAAGCTACCGTGAACGCCTCCTCCTCCATCTGCGTGAAGGTGCTGAAGAAGATCAGGTTCGGCGCGCCCCCGGGCGACTTGCCTCCGATCCGGGGCAGCACCGCGAACACGGCAAAGATTGCTGAGAGGAAGGCCGCGCCGCCGAGGATCAGCAGCGGCAGCGGCGGCAGGCCGTCCCGCGCCTGGCCGATGGTGATGGTGAAGATCACGAAGGTCGCGCCCATCAGCAGGCTCGCCTTGGCGTCGGCCATGGCCGAGAGCTGGAGCTGGGAGAGCTGCAGCGTGCGCATCAGATGCACCGCATTCGCCGGGTAGATCTTGCTCGCCTCCGGCGCCTTGTCTGCAGCCTCGTCCGTCACCAAACCGACCCCGTTCTGACCCCGGACGGTCATGGCACGCGGCCCCGGTCCTTGCCAAGCCGCCCCGCAGACGGTCCCTGTTCAGCCCCTTTCCTGCCGCAATCGCTTGGCAGGAAGGCCGCCCGCACCTAAAGGACAGGCATGACCGACAGAGACGAGACCTTCGACAAGGTCGCGCGCCTGATCGCCCCATTCAACAAGAAGGGCGTCGCGCTTACCGAGACCACCACCTTCGCCGGCGATCTCGAATGGGACAGCCTCGTGGTGATGGACTTCGTCGCCAATGTCGAAGACGAGTTCGACATCCTCATCACGATGAGCCAGCAGGCCGAGATCGAGAATGTCGGCCAGCTCGTCGACGCGGTCGAGAGCCTGAGGACCGAGGGATGAGCACCCGCCCCCTGCCCCCTGCGGACGCACCCGCGGCCGTGGACCTGTTCAGCAAGTTCGATCCGCTGATCGCCACCCGGGAATCGCTGCTGGCGACGGGGGTGAAGGACCCGTTCGGGCTGGTCATGGAGAAGGTCCTCTCCCCAACCCGCGCGGTCTGCAACGGCAGGGAGACCATCCTTCTCGGCACCTACAATTATATGGGGATGACGTTCGACGACGACGTCATCGCCGCCGGCAAGCAGGCGCTGGACGAGTTCGGCTCGGGCACGACCGGCAGCCGCGTCCTCAACGGCACCTATGTCGGCCACAAGGCGGTCGAGGAGGCGCTGAAAGAATTTTACGCCATGGATCATGCCATGGTTTTCTCGACCGGCTACCAGGCCAATCTCGGGATCATCTCCACCATCGCCGGCAAGGGCGACTATATCGTCCTCGACATCGACAGCCACGCCTCGATCTATGACGGCTGCAAGATGGGCGACGCGGAGATCGTTCCCTTCCGCCACAATGACGTGACCGCGCTGGAGAAGCGCCTCGCCCGCATTCCCGAGGGCGCCGGCAAGCTGGTCGTGCTCGAGGGCGTCTATTCGATGCTCGGCGACGTCGCCCCGCTGAAGGAGATGATCCGCGTCTCGAAGGCCGCCGGCGCGATGGTGCTGGTCGACGAGGCCCATTCGATGGGCTTCATCGGCGCCAACGGCCGCGGCGTCGCCGAGGATCAGGGCGTGATCGACGAGGTCGATTTCATCATCGGCACCTTCTCGAAAAGTGTCGGCACGGTCGGCGGCTTCTGCGTCTCCAACCATCCGAAATTCGAGATCTTGCGGCTGGTCTGCCGCCCCTATGTGTTCACCGCCTCGCTGCCGCCGAGCGTGGTCGCCACCGCCGCCACCTCGATCCGCAAGCTCAGGCACGGCCACAACAAGCGCGCCCACCTCTGGGAGAATTCGAAGCGGCTCCATGCCGGCCTCAAGGCGCTCGGCTTCACCCTCGGCACCGAAGAGCCGCAGTCCGCGATCATCGCCGTGATCATGCCGGACCTCGAAAAAGGCGCCGCGATGTGGGAGGCGCTGCTCGCCGAGGGCCTCTACGTCAACCTCGCCCGCCCGCCGGCCACCCCCGCCGGCATGACCCTGCTCCGCTGCTCCCTCTGCGCCGAGCACAGCGACGCGGAAGTCGGCGAGATCCTGCAAATGTTCGAGAATGCCGGCAAGGCCGTCGGCGTGATCTGAACGCAGAGCATCGATCGCCCGGTCGCCGCTTCAGTTCCAGCTTTTGGTTGTCTGCGGAAGGCAGACGCGAGATACTCAAGCGATGGTAGAGGTTGGCAGCGCCTTTCTGGGAAAGGTCGGAATCGAGATTTACAAGACAGTTGGCCCAAAGGCTCTGGTCTGGGTCAAGAGTAAGCTGTTCGGTCGCACCATCCTGTTTGTCGGCCCTGCGCGTTCGGGCAAGACCTCGCTGCTGACGTTCATCCGGGGCGGAGTTTACGCTCATCCCGAGTTGACGGGGCAGCGAACCTTGAAGGTCAAGGGCTCGTCACCGCTTCAGTTCAGAACGCCCAACGAGCAGATCAGAATCGATGTAAAGACGATTGTCGATACGCGCGGACAGGACAGCCCGGCGCAACATGCGGCGCTGGTTGGCCGTTATCGCCCTCACGCACTTTGCATCGTCCTTGATGCTGAGGCACTTTGGGGTGCACCGGCGCATGCGCCCGCCGACCCGGATTTTCACGACGCGTGGTTGAAGGCCTTCGTCGAAGCTCTCGAGAATCTGCCGCAGAAGGAAGGCAGCTTTGGCCGACGCCTGAAGTCGCTTTGCATATTCGTGAACAAGGTGGACACGGTCACGTCCGCCGAGGCGACCGACCGGGTGAACCAGGCTCGCCTTCTGTTCAGGCAGTTGGCCAAGAGCAAGCTTGAGCGTCTACGGAAGATCGCCAACACACTGCCCCTGAGCATGCTTGAAACTCACATGGACGGCACCCTTCCCGTCAAAGCTGTCGCCGCAATTTTCGATCCATTCGTGCGAGATTCGTGATGAATGAGCGCCACCCCCCATCTTCAGCTCTCTCGACGGAATATCGGGATACTATTTCACAACGAATAATCGACGAGTTTCGTCAGCTCGATAGAAATCATACAATCTACATGAATTTTTTCCGGCTATCTCTACTCGTGATAGTAATAGGATCATACTTCTCGTCTGCTGGAGCCGAGCTTTACATAGCCCTCATGGCGGCTGCGATTGGAATCATGTGGACATTCACTGCCGTAACCGAGAATCGTATGCGGGCAGACTTCATCAACCGCATCGGGGACCTCTATTTCATGAGGGAGCGAGACGGCGGTGATGCGGACAGCGAACAGGCTTACTTCCTTCGAAAGTTTGTCGACGACACAATCAGGCTGAATGCTGCGCGGGTCGATCGTGCTGCAAGTTTTGTTGAGCCCACAGCCTTGGCCGCCGTGGCGGCCGCATTGCCCCTCGCGCGCCTGGCCGGTATTCTTCATTAGCCCAGGATGGTCCGACCTCGCCGCGGCTTTCAGGACGCCGAAGCCCTTAACATTCATGCTTAAACTGCGGCGAGCCGAGCGCTCCTGTGGGGCGAGCCGGTGGAACCCGGGATTCCAACCGCTTTCGCCATGCCGTAAAGTCCGCATGTGGCGGAGGAGGTAAACGGCGTGGCGGCCGAGGAGGGCGGGCCGCACTCCTGGCGAGCTTTGTGGATCAGCGCGGGGGCGCTGCTGACGACGCTCGCCCTGATCGCGCTCATCGTCCTGATCACCCAGTCGAACCGCGCCCGCGACGAGGCCCTGCGCTGGGAGCGGAGCGCGAGCGAGCTGCTGCTGCTCACCCGCAACATCGACGCCAGCCTCTCGCGCGCCGAGGGCGAGCTGAACAGGCTCCTGCTCATCCCCCGGCGTTCGACCGGAACCACCGCCACCGCCTATTACAACGAGTGGCGCAATGCCGGTCAGCAGATCGACCAGCTGCGGCGGGTGATGCGCGCCGAACCGGCCCAGGCGCGCCGTGCCGCCGAGGTCGCCCGACTCTTCCAGCAACGCTCCACCGAGCTGGCGCCGGCCGCCTATTTCATCCAGCAGCGCGGCGCCGCCCTCTATGGCGGCCTGCTCGAGCGCGTGGCCACCACCAGGACCCTGCACGATCTCCGCGACAAGCTGCTTGAGATCGCGGCCGCGGAGCGCGCCAACCTGCAGCGGCGGATGGCCACGACCCAGGGGCTGGTCGACCGTGCCGACACCTATACCGACCTGCTCGGCCTGCTCGGCATCATCGTCGCGCTTGGCGCGATCGGCCTCGCCTTCCTCGCCTGGCGCGCCTTCGTCGAGGGGATTCGCAGCCGCCGCGAGATGGAGGAGATGGGCTGGCACGCGCTCGATCTCGAGCAGGCAGTGCAGGCGCGCACCCGCGAGCTCCTCACCGCCAACGAGAATCTGAAGCGCGAGGCGGCCGAGCGCGCCGCCGCCGAGGCGCAGCTCCGCCAGGTACAGAAGCTGGAGGCGGTCGGCCAGTTGACCGGCGGCATCGCCCACGATTTCAACAACATGCTCGCGGTCATCGTCGGCGGGCTCGATCTCGCCCGGCGCAAGCTGCACGGCTCGCGGCGCGAGGTCGAATTCCACCTCGACAATGCGCTGGAGGGCGCCACCCGCGCCGCCGCTTTGACCCGCCGCCTGCTCGCCTTCGCCCGGGCCGAGCCGCTGCTGCCCGAGGCGGTGGCGCCGGCGCAGCTGGTCGAAAACATGCTCGAGCTGGTCGACCGGGCGATCGGCGAGCGGATCACGATCCGCACCGATTTCGCGCCGGACATCTGGCACGTCTGGGCGGACCCGACCCAGTTCGAAAATGCGATCCTCAACCTCGCGGTCAATGCCCGCGACGCCATGGACGGGCGCGGCGAGCTCGACATCTGCGTCGACAACGTCACCCTGGCCGAGGCCGAGACCGCCGATCTTCCGGCCGGCGACTATGTCCGCATCCGCGTCGCCGATTCCGGCACCGGCATCGCGCCGGAGCATCTGGATCGGGTCTTCGAGCCTTTCTTCACCACCAAGGAGGTCGGCAAGGGCACCGGCCTCGGCCTCTCCCAAATCTTCGCCTTCGCCCGCCAGTCGGGCGGCGACGTCGCCATCGCCTCCCGGGTCGGCGAGGGCACGACCGTGTCCATCTACCTGCCCCGCTCCACCGCCGCCGCGGAGCAGGCGTCCGGCCAGGTCGCGCCGCGTGTCCTTCATGCCGAGCCCGCCGCGCGGGGCGGCCACGGCGCCGCCATCCTGGTGGTCGAGGACGATCCCCGGGTCAGCCGCTCCACCGTCGCCGCGCTCGAGGAGCTGGGCTACCACCCCTATCCCTGTGCCAGCGGCCGGGAGGCGCTCGCCATATTGAAGCGCGAGCCGCACCTCGCGCTCGTCCTCACCGACGTGATGATGCCGGAAATGACCGGCACCGAGCTCGCCGCCGAGGTGAAGCGTCGCCGGCCCGACATGCGCATCCTGTTCGTCACCGGCTATGTCGGCGAGGCGGGGGATGCCGGCGACCTCGCCGGCCACGCCTTGCTCAGGAAACCGTTCACCGTCGCCGCGCTCGCTTCATCGGTCGAGGCCGCTTTGGGCGGCCTGAACGGCGGCGGCTTCAGCGGATCGCACCACGCCGCAACAGACGAGGCAGCAGAGTAAGCGCGCCGAGGATCGGCCAGCGCCGCTGCCAGGGCTTCACCACGATCTCGGTCCCCGCGTGGCGGTTGATCTTCCAGGCGATATAGTCGACGCCGCCGGCGAAGGTGGTGGTCGCCTTGGCCAGCCGCACCAGGCTCATCGTCTTGCCCTTGCGCCGGAATCGGCGCCAGCGCCGCCGCGCCTTGTCCGGGGCCAGCGGCGTCGCCAGCGGCAGCGCCGCCGCTCCGAAGCGGCGGTAACGCTGGGGATCGGTGTCGACGATCGACAGTGATTTCCCCTTCCGCTCGGCGCGAAGCTCGCTTGCATAAGTGAGGTCGAAGCCGCATCGCCACACGGCCAGCGGATCGTCTTTCTCGCCTTCCTCCACCATGGGCAGCGCGAAGCCGAACAGGGTCGGCGCCGCCCGGCTGACCGCCGCCACCGCCTTCTCCCGCGCCGCCGCGTCGCTCGCCCAGACCAGCCGCGCGGGCTGGGCGAAGCGGGCCCAGACCGAGACCGTCCCCGCCTCCGGCCCGTTCTCGCGCGCGAAATCCGCCTCGCTCAGCACCGCATATTTGGCGGCCAGGCCGTCATGCTCGAACGGGAAGACGTTGGGCGGGATCAGCCGGTTGGCGAAGGCATACCAGCCGCGCCCGTAGGCCTCGCGATAGGAGGAGACGATCAGGTAGAAATCGAGCATCAGCCCGTCGAGATTCCGCTCGCGCAGGCACGACCCGTAGAACAAAACCGCCCGCGCCGCGCCCGGATAAAGCGCCGCGATCGCCGCCGCCATCGCCGACACGCGCGGGTCCACCGGCAAAGCCAGCTCTTCGGCGACGAGCGTGGGAAGGGAGGGTGTGGGGGCCAAATTCGTCATTCCAGCGGAAGCGGGAATCTCCCTTGCCTTCAATATGCGGCGGAAAGAAGCCTTCGCTTCGCGCGTTACGCCCCCGAAATGCCCGACACGCCCACCGAGCAAGGCGCCGCGAAAGCGCAGGTGAAGCTCGCCGACAGCGCGAAGACGCTGGAGAAGAGCGCCGTCCGGCAGGAGGACAGCGCCCTCCGCCAGGAGGACAGCGCCGACCGGCGGACCGTGCTCGCCGCGGACCGGACCGTGCTCGCCGCCGAGCGCACCTATGCCGCCTGGATCCGCACCGGCCTCGCCGCTCTGGCCTCGGGCGTCGGCGCGCGGGCCTTGCTCGAGGACGTCGTTCACCCGGCGCTCGCCGCCGCGACCGGCAGCGTGCTGATCCTGTTCAGCGCCTTCTGCTTCGTCGCCGCAATCTGGCGCGAGCTCTGGTCGGGCGCGCCGCCGCCCATGCCCGACATAAGCCGCCTGCCGCGGCCGCTGCTAATCGCGGTCAACGGCTTCCTGATGCTGGTCGCGCTGGCGGCCTTGGTCGGGGTGTGGCTGGCGCCGGCGGGCTGAGCCTTCACTCTTTCCGGGCACGACAAGGCCAGTAGCCGGTTCGCGCGGAGCCGCGGAGGCGCGGAGGCGCGGAGATGTCGGGGACACGCGACCTGTGGCCATTCCGGCGAAGCCGGCAAACCATGCCCGGCCCTGGCGAAATGGTCGCTCCGCGAGAGGAACGGTCGCGGCCCCTCCGCGCCTCCGCGTCTCCGCGCGCACCGATCGGGGGTGCATGGTCCTGCAGAGCGTGGTCAGCCTGGCGCAGGCCCGTGCGTCGAGACGCGCGCTCAGGCGGCGAGCTTCAGGAACGGCACTGGCGCGGTCGGGCGCAGCACGATCGGGCGCTCCTCCTCGGCCTCGAACATCTCGCCGTCGAGGATGACGTTGTTCTGGGCGCCCGAGATGCGGATCTCGTCGCCGCGCTCGATATGGACGCCGCGGATCCGCCTGAGGCCGAGCCGGCCGCGCAGGGCCGCGAACAGGGCGCCGAAGATGGAGAGCAGGTTGCGCTCGATCACCATCAGCTGCATCGCCCCGGCGGCCTGGCCGGCGACCCGGACATTGCCGTTGAGCAGCAGCTTCTCCAGCGTGGTCACCATCACGAAGGCGAACTTGCCGTGCATCTCGCCGCTCTTCTTGACGGTGACCCGGATCGGCTTCCATTTGGCGGGGAGCAGCCGCGAATTGCGCCCGGTGATCACCGAGACCAGGCCGAGCATGAAGGTCAGGAGATGCGCCATCCAGTTGGGCAGGCCCAAGGGATAGATTTTGTGGCGGCAGTAGAGGATCGTGTCGGCGAGGCCGGCGCCGCCGAGGAACATGCCGAGCACCGGCCGCTCGTTCTCGCCGGCGCGGCCGCCGGAGAGCGCGATCAGCTCGCGCGAGACGATGTGCGGCACCATGTCGCCGCGGACCAGCTCCAGCACCCGCTCGAGCGCGATGATCGGGTCGCCGCCGGCGCCGAGATCGTGGGCGATGAGGTTGGTCTTGCCGTTGGGCAGGACCGCGACCGGCGGCGGATCGCCGAGGAAATGATTGCCCTGGTGAAGCTCGGTCAGCACCGCCTGCACGGTGCCGTCGCCGCCGTTGATCACGATCGCCTTCGGCCGCACCCGCGCGATCGTGCGCATGGCGAGGCCGATCTGGCTGACATCCTCCACCTCGTAATGGAAGATGTCCCTGTGCTCGGCGCAGAAGGCCCGGACGCGCGGCAGGAGCGACCGGTTGCCGGTCGACCTGGGATTGGAGAGGAGCGCGACCGAGGCCATGGTCCTCCTACGCGACCGGCCGGATGGACAGGCCGAAGCGATAGTTGAGCACGACGTTCACCGGGGTGACGCCGCGGCCGACATTGATCGCCACGTTGTTGTAGTTCGGGCGCAGGTTGGTCAGCGAGATGCGCGGGTTGCGCGAGAAGCCGGCGCCGTCGCTCCAGTCGCCGCGGGCGTTGTTGCCGTTGACGTCGTGGCGGACCGCGACCGCGTAGCGGCCCGGGCCCGGCAGCGCGACGCAGATCCGCATCGCCCCGGAGGCGGTCACCGGCACGTTGATCTTCCTGAGCGTCTGGCCGCGGGCGAGGAACAGCCGCGGATCGCTGCCATAGATGGCGACGCGGACATTGCCGGTCCGTGCACGGAAGCCGTCGACGGTGACGAGCACGGCCTGGCCGCCGTTGCGGCAGACGCCGGCGTCGGCGCCGAGCTGGGCGCTGGCCGGCGCCGGAAGAGCGAAAGCCGCGCCGGCCGCAGCAAAGCCGAGCAGGGCCGCCTTGGTGGTGAGCTTGAAAGACATTACGCGAAACTCCTGGGCTTGCCGGGCCCAACAGCGGCCCGGCGGATTGACACCTTGCCCCCTTGTCGTGCGGCATGTGGTGGAAGCTTGCGGCCAAAATGTGTTCGGCCCGCGTCCAAAGGTAGGAAAATCCTGCGAAAGCCTCCGCCCGGACGACGGTTTCGACGAATGTGTCGTGCGATGCGACGAAGGCGCGCGGGGCGAGGCGGGGCAGTGGCCGACAAGCCGAACAATCCACCGCCGCGCCTGTCGCGATCGGACATGGAAAGGTCAGGCAAAGGTCAGACCAAGATCACATCGGCATTGGCATGGAGGCGGGGGGCCGCCGGCGCGGGCGGAGCAGACATGAAAGAGCCAGCGCGGATGCCGGCTCCCTCAATTTAGTGCATTCAGTGCACTGTCACTGTAATCCCATTGTCACCGTAATCCGACCATGCCGCCTCATGCAGCGACCCCGCGTCAGGCCAAGCGCGAGGTAGTGGGGCAGATTGAATTTCGACCGCGCTCGCCTACATGGAATCAGAGCGCATCGGAGGTGACATGAGCATCTGGGATTTGCTGGACGAATATTCGCTGGTCGATTCGATTTTAGCGTTCATGCAAAAGCATCCGCGCTTCACTCGCACGATGCTGCTGCTCATTCCCGCTCTTGCTGCTGCGGGCCTGTTGGCGTGGGCCCTCTGGCCCGCCTAGCCGTTCCTGTAAGGCCGGCGCACCCGGCTAACGCGGCTCTCACCCTTCTCAATTCACAGTGGACGCGAAAGAGCCGGCGACAAGCGCCGGCTCCTGAGTTCCCGAAAAGAATGACGTTTGCTCAATAGCTGAATCGGGACATCAAACTATTATCGAGATAATGTTCAATAATCGCACCGATGCCGCCGCTGGACGGCAGGAAGTCGAAGGTCCTTCCCATGAAATCGAATCTCATAGTCCCGTTGGAATAGGTTGTGATCTGACAACCACATGCGCGGGCCAGAGCATGGTAATCGTCCCGCGCATTGCCTCTCGTCCGATATTCGTACCTGGCGCCGTGACTGCTTGTCCGCGTGCTTCGGCGTGTCATTTCTTCCAGCGCATCGGACAAGTCGATCTGCCGCTGTGAATCTGGTCCTTGGCCAACCATGATGCGCCAGGGCAGGTACCAACGGCGGACGGCGTTCATGACGTCACCGAGAAGGCCCTGTTCAAAGGCTTTGACACCACTATCCTTATCGGTGTGTCGCCGCTGGGCCTCGACCAGGATATCCTGCTCGCCGGCTTCCATTTCCGCCTCGCTGGGGCCATCCCGATTGATGATCCCAGCCCAGTTGAAGGTGCCAAACCAGCCAGATGCGAAGGTCTGAGGCAAGGCGGCCCAGAGCGCGGAGGCGGTCGGAAACATTGCCGGGCCAAGCACAACTACATTGTTGAAAGGTCCGGTGAATGGAAACGAACCGGAAGGATCGGTGGCATTGACCGGATTGTTCCCGACATAGGCATAGAGGTTCATCCCGCCGTCATAGCCGATCGGATCGGTCTGCATGAACCTGCCCAAAGCGGGATTATAGGCGCGGGCCCGATAGTCGTACATGCCGGTCTCGGGCAGCCAGGCCTGGCCGGTATAGCCGAACCGCCCGGTCAGCGTGCCCTGCGGGGCGCCATATTCGTCGTAGCGGTTGGGGTTGCTGCCGACGAGATTGCCCGAGCCGTCCGACACCGCCACCACGCTGCCGCGCTCGTCGGCATGGAAGGAGCGCCGGGTCGAGGTGCCGCTGCCCTCGTACCAGACCAGCGGCTCGTCGATGCCGGGGCCTGGCACGTAGCGGCGCAACAGGGCGTTGGACGAGTCATATTCGGCGATCAGCTGGTCGCCGAGGTAGTCGAACCGGACGTAGCCGCCGGTGCTCGTATTGTAGACCTGCAGCGGACGCAGCCGCGGGTTGGGCAGGATCAGCGCCGAGGTCGCCTCTCTGAGGAAGTTCTCTGACGTATAGGAATACCAGTCCGAGCCGATCCAGCTGATATTGCCGCGCGCGTCGTGGCTGACGCTGGTGCCGCCAGTGCCGGTGACCTGGTTCAGCCCGTTCACCGTGTTCGCGACGTTCGTATTGGCGTGGCCGGTATAGGAATAGGCGTCGTTCGAGCGGGTGTTCGACGCGATCTCCCCGGCCGGATTAAGGGTGAAGTCGAGGGTGAGGTCGCTGCCCGTCCCGTTGAGATTCTGGACGAGCTGGGTCAGCCTCGAGACATTGTCGTAGGCATAGCCGGTTGAAGAGCCGTTGCCGCGGCTGACCTGGGTGCGCCGGCCGCGGTCGTCATGGCTGTAGGTGGCGAGCACGCCGGCGCCCGAGGTGGCGCCGTTCTCGCGGATCGCGCTGACTTCGCCGGTGACGAGATGGTCGTAGTCGATATAGAGCCCGTCGGGCCAGCTCAGCCGGGTCAGCCGTCCGGCGAGGTCGTAGGCCATCGTCTTGGCGCCATAATAGCTGGTCTCGGAGACCTGCCGGCCGAGCGCGTCGTAGCCGAGAGCGATGCTGTGGCCCGAGGCGGAAGCGATCGAGGTCGGCCGCGACAGATTGTCATAGGCGTAGCTGCGGTCATATTCGCCGTAGGAGCCCGCGCCCGTCCCGGCCGGCGGGGTGTCGACCGCGCTCAGCCGATTCAGATTGTCATAGCTGTAGCCGATTCGGCTGCCATCCCGGCGATAGGTCACCGTCATATTGCCGGCCGCGTCATATTCGAAATAGTCGTAGTCGGACCAGTTCCACGAGCCGGTGGAGGTCGGGTGCGGCATCACCCGGTAATTCTGCCGGTCGAAGCCGTCATAGTTCATATAGGTGGTGTTGCCATTGGCATCGGCGACGGTCCGGACCCGGCCGTTGTCCGTATAGGTCACCGTCGCCTCGTCCGCGGTGACACCGGCCACGCCGACCCCGGTCTCAACCTTGGTCGGCCGACCGGCATTATCGTAGGTAGTCCGCGTGATCCGGTCCGGACCGAAGCTTCCCTGCGTATCTTGGGTGCAGGCATCGGCCGGTAACGAGGCCGTCGCGAACTCCGAGGGATTCATTCTCTGGGCGACGCAATGCTCGCGGCTCATGCTGTCATAGCTGCGCTGGGTCAGTTGATAGGTGGTGCTGCCGGACACGACCCGCCGCACGACAGGCCGTGCGTTCGCATCATATTCCCGCTGGACCTCCTCCAGCGAAGAGAAGGCGCTCCAGTCGGCGTCGGACTGGCTGTCCACGGTGCCGGTTTCGACCCGGGTCACCAGCCCGTTCGTGTCGCGGCTGATCCGACCGGCGCGGTGCTTGAGCGGGCCGGCGCCGTCCGGATCAGGCCCGACCGCGCCGATCAGCTGCCGAGCCGCGTCGTAGCGGAAGCGGACGGTGTCCGCGGTTCCCGTCAGCGGACCGTCCTGGGTCAGCAGGTTGCCGAATGGATCAAAAGTGTTGGTCGTGGTCGCGACGACCGAAGCGTCGCCGGCCTGGCTGGTAAGCTGGACGGGCAGGAGATTGGTCGCGGCCGCGGTTCCCGCCCCGTAGTCGAAGACGGCCTCGGTTTCGGCCGCGGTGCCATCGCAGCTCGAGCCGGTGGCGCAGCTTTCGGTGCGGGTCAGGCGCCAGACCGGCGTCGGCGCGTTGACGATCGTGCCGCTGCTGTTGCGGTAGCGCGCATATTGCTGGGCGTAGGTAAAGCGGGCCTGAGGCCGCGTGCCGCCGGTCGTGGGCGCCGGCCGGGTCACGCTGAGCAGGCCGCCATGCGTCCCGCTCCACGAATAGTCGGTCACATTGCCTCGAGCATCGGTGCTCGTCAGCGGAAGGTTGCAATTGTAGAGCGTGATCCCCGACGTGGAACAGTTTGCCGGAAAGCTGGCGCTGGTCACGATATCGGCCAGGCCCGAGCCTGCCTTGGCCACCTGCCGGCTTTCCGTCAGGTTGCCGCGCACATCATAGGTGAAACTGAGATAATTGCCCTCGGGCATGGTGACGCGCGTGGTCCGCCCGACGCTGTCATATTGGTAGCTGACCGTATTGCCGGCGCCGTCGGTCACCGAGGCCGGCCGGCCGGCGGTGAGATTGTTGGTGACGGAGACGTTGCCGCCGAGCGGCGGATCGATCGTGGCCGTCGCGACCTTGCTGCCGGAAAGCGTGTAGGTGTAGCCCCAGGTCCCCGCCCCGTCGTCGTAGGAGGAGACGAGGTTGTTCGAGTCATACCCCACGATGATCGGGTTGAGGCCGGGCTGCTCGATACGGGTGATGCGGCCGTCGGAACGGCGGGTGACGGTGGTGGCGACGCCGGCGCTGTCGGTCGCGGTAACCAGCGTATCGGTGCCGCTGGTGGCATAGGTGAAATCCATGTCCGGCCAGCTCTGGGTGAAGGTGCAGCTCTGCGGGCTGGCGGGATTGCAATAGTCGACCGCATTGTTGATCGCGATGGCGCGCTGGACGCTCACATAGTCCCTGAGCGTCGCCTGATCGGTCGGGCTGTTGTTCACGTAGAGCAGCGCGAGCTGGTAGCCGCGGTTGTTCGTAATCGACTGGACGCGGCGCGCCGTGGTGGGCGTGCCGCCGATCGAGACCGTCGCCGAGGAATAGGTATAATTTTCGGTGAGGCCGTCGGGCAGCGTCTTCGAGACCACCCTAGCGACGATGTCCTGCTCCGGATAGCCGCCGGACAGCGCCGGATCGAACGTCGCCTGCGAAGTGTCCGGCCGCTGATAGACGAAGATGTTCCAGCCCGGGATGAAATAGAGGCGCGCCCCTGAGCCACTCAGGTTCGGATATTCGAACGTGGTCGGCGAGGCGACCGCGTAGAATTCATCCGCCCAGGAGCCGAAGCTGACGACATAGCTGGTGCCGACATGCTGGATCCAGCCGGTCGCTGTGTCACGCATGTTCGGGCCGAAGAACTGCATTTGATAGGTCAAGGTGCCGTCCGGCGCGCCGCCCGTGGAAACGGTCCCCAGGCTGCGGTTCAACCGGCCATTGGTCGTGCTGACGCCGTTCGCATCCATGCCCTGCCGGATCGGCGGTGGATCGGCCGGAGCGCCCTGGCAGAAGGCAGGCGTGGTCAGCGCGGTGGAAGCGAGCAGGGTGCAGGACAGGGCGCCCGCGCGAAGCAGGTTGGTCTTCATCGATAATCTCCGTTTTGTCAGCTGCGGCGTTGTCCGCCGCCACTCGACCCGCTCATCCTGAGCCTGTCGAAGGATTGTTCTTCTGGTCCCGGATCAAAGTACCACTTTGATCCGAACGGTTCAGGGCGCGCCGGTCACATTCTTCAGCGTGCGGTTGTCGGCCTTGTCGTAGCTGTAATTGGTCACGACGTTGGCGTTCACGCTGCCATTGTGCTGGACGCGGACCAGCCGGCCGCGCGCATCATAGCTGTAGGTCAGCGTCTCCGACGCTTCCGCGGCGGCGATCGCGACCAGCGCGATGCCGGCGGCGGCGAGGATCTCGTATCTCTTCATGCGGCGTCTCCTTCGGTAGCCTGCCCCGGCGAAGGCCGGGGTGCCCCGCCGGGCCAAGGGGGTAAGCCCGGCGGGGCGGCAGCGAATGAGCGAGTCGCTGCCTTGAACAGAAGAAGAACATCCGAAATCCTACAATGCAAGCGCTTTGAACCAAATAGGATCAGTCATCGCCTTCTTACCCTGCGCTTCAGGCTCGCAACGTCAGGCATGGCCGCGCGGCCGCAACCCGTCCGGCTCCCGCAGGACCCCCCGCGCAACGGGCGTCCGGCGCCCGGCTGGCGGACTCGCGACGCGACAGGCTGAAGGGACCGAAAGCGCGATCGGGGCCCGGCTTTCCGGCAGCGTCGGGAAACCGCCGAACATGGCAGCGGAGAACAGGCTATTCATAAGCTGAAAACAGCCTAAGCTGTCGATCACCGGGGCTTTTCTGGCGCTGAACTTTTTTCGGGGGGGAAACAAATGTCTCATCTTTCGCGCATCATACTCCTGTCGACGCTCTCCCCGCTCGCTCTTGTCGCCTCGCCGGCGCTGGCGCAGAGCACGCCGCCCCCCACCCCGGCCGATGCCCCCGACGAGAGCGCCGCCTCCGAGAGTACGGTCATCGTCACCGGCACGCGCCGCACCGACCGCACGGTGGCCGACAGCCCCGTCCCGGTCGACGTGTTCGGCGCCGAGGCGATCGCGACGTCCGGGCAGACCGAGACCAACCGGATCCTCAACGTGCTCGTCCCCTCGTTCAATTTCCCGCAGCCCTCGATCGCCGACGGCACCGATGCGCTGCGCCCGGCGACCTTGCGCGGTCTCAGCCCCGATCAGACTCTGGTGCTGGTCAACGGCAAGAGGCGGCACGTCTCGTCGCTGCTCAACATCAACGGCACGGTCGGCCGGGGCAGCGCCGCGGTCGACCTCAACCTGATCCCGGGCCTCGCGATCAGCCGCATCGAGGTGCTGCGCGACGGCGCCTCCTCGCAATATGGCTCGGACGCGATCGCCGGCGTGATCAACATCCAGCTCAGGGGCAACAATCATGGCGGGCGGGCGACCGCGACCTACGGCCGCTATCACACCACGCTGAACGACGTCGCCAACATCACCGGCCTGCAGACCACCGGCGGCCAGCCCTTCCTCGATCCCGCCGACAACCGCGTGTTCGCCGCCAATGCCGACGGCGAGCGCCACGCGCATGACGGGCAGATCTATACCCTCGGCGCCAATATCGGCCTGCCGCTCGGCCCCAACGGCTTCGTCAGCCTGACCGCCGAATATCGCGACCGCAACCCGACCAACCGCGCCGGCTACGATCTCAGGCCGAACTACAACCGGCCGGCGCCGCCCGCCTTCGACCCGCGCGAGCTGACCTTCGACCGGCTCGAATTCCGCTATGGCGACGCCGAGACCCAGGACATCAATGTGTTCGTCAATTCCGGGCTGGAAGTCGGCGGCGGCTGGGAGCTGTACGCGTTCGGCTCGTTCGGCCATCGCGACGGGCTCAGCGCCGCCAATTACCGCCAGCAAAGCGCCGCGGCCAATCGCGACTACGGGACTCTGGCTCCCAACCAGACGCCGACCGCCGCCAATTTCGTGCCGCTGACCCCGGACGGCTTCCTGCCCTATATCGACACCACGCTCGAGGATTATGCCGGCACCGCCGGGATTCGCGGCGAGCTCGCCGGCTGGCATGCCGATTTCTCGATCGGCTACGGCCATAACAGCTTCGACTATACGGTCAGGAACAGCCTCAACACCTCCTTCGGCACCGCCAGCCAGCACGAGTTCGACGCCGGCGGGCTGCGCTACGGCCAGACCGTCGCCAATCTCGATTTCTCGCGGCAATATGAGATCGGCCTCGCCACCCCGCTCTCGATCGCGGCCGGGCTCGAATATCGCAGCGAGAATTTCCAGATCCGGCCGGGCGACACCCAGTCCTTCGCGACCGGGCCTTTGTTCCGCGCCTCGATCGCGACCACCGCGGCGAACTGCGCGACCCAGCAGGGCGTCTACAATGCCGGCACCGGCATCTGCAGCTTCCCGGGCCGGGCCGCGCCGGCCGGCGCCCAGGGCTTTCCGGGCATCCCCACCGCGAGCGCGACCGACGAGAGCCGGCACAGCTACGCCGCCTATGTCGAGCTCGACACCAACCTCTTCGAGGGGTTCACCGCCGTCCTCGCCGGCCGCTTCGAGCATTTCTCGGACTTCGGAAGCACGATCAACGGCAAGCTCGCCTTGCGCTTCGAGCCGACCGAGGGCCTCGCCTTCCGCGGCTCGATCTCCAACGGCTTCCGCGCCCCGTCACTCCACCAGCAATTCTTCACCACGACCTCGACCAACTTCATCAACGGCCTGCCGGTCGACATCAGCACGCTCGCGGTCAACAGCCCGGTGGCCCGCGCGCTGGGCTCGCGCGATCTCGAGCCGGAGACCTCGGTCAACCTCAGCCTGGGCGTGGCCGCCAGCCCGGTCCACGGCTTCACCATCACCGTCGATTATTACCGGATCGACATCAACAACCGCATCGTGCTGACCGAGAATCTCGGCGCCGCCGGCGCCGGCACGGCCGCGGTCAACGCGGCGGTCAAGGCGCTGCTCGACGCCAACGGCTTCCAGAGCGTCGGCGCGGCGCGCTTCTTCGTCAACGGCCTCGACACCACCACCCAGGGCGTCGACGCGGTCGCCAGCTACCGGTTCAGCCCGGGCTTCGGCAACTGGACGCTGACCGCGGCCTATAATTACAACAAGACCCGGATCGACGAGCGGCTCAACAATCTCGGCCCGCTCGCGACCATCCCCGGCATCGTCCTGTTCGGCCGGGTCGAGGGCATCCGCTTCACCAACGGCCAGCCGCGCGACAAGGTCGTGCTCAGCGCCGACGGCGAGTTCGGCGATTTCGGCCTGACAATGCGCACCACCCGCTACGGCGAGGTGATCGCGCCGGGCGCGACCGCGCCGCTCGCCGACCCGAACAGCCTGACCCTGCTCGGCCCGGACGACATCCGCCTCGGCGCCAAATGGATCACCGACCTCGAGCTGCGCTACCGGGCGTTCGGCCATCTCGACCTCGCGATCGGCGCCGACAACATCTTCGACGTCTACCCCGACCGCTCGCCGTTCGGCCCGCGCCCGGCAACGGCGGGCGGCGGCGTCTATCCGATCAACCAATATTATCTGCCTTATTCGGGCTTCTCCCCGTTCGGCTTCAACGGCAGGTTCCTCTACGCGCGGGCGTCGGTGGAGTTCTAGGCTC
>JADMIO011624642.1_pt1 | contig 20385 bp, 11 predicted proteins | sample 8958161 | NCBI WGS metagenome assembly JADMIO01 (sample SAMN16585339, study PRJNA669376) | soil metagenome | isolation source: Crop rotation soil | place: USA: Cullars Rotation, Alabama | collected 2011 | reverse complement strand
CGCGACAACTTGTCCACGTGGAATTCTAAGCTTAGGATCCCAATGTGCTGGAAAGCTCGCCCGGCACCGGCTCCTCGACCAGGGCCCGCCCCAGCGCCGCCAGCGCCTGGTCGGGCTGCCCCAGCTTCTCCTCGTGCAGCTCGGCGATCCGGCGCAGCCAGCTGGCGCGCTCCAGCTTGTCGTCGCGCGCCTCCAGCCGGTGCTCGTAAAGCGACACCAGCTCGGCCCAGTCGCCGCGCCCCTCGGCCAGCGGCTCGAGCACGTCGAGCGCGCTCTCCCGCGCCTCGGGCTTGTCGAGCAGCCCGCGCAGCGCCGCGCGCGCGCCCGGGTGATCGGACGCCTTGTCCAGCGCGTCCCGGAACGCCGACAGCGCCCCGTCCACGTCGCCCATCGGCCCCAGGCGCACCTGCCCCAGCTGCACCAGGATCTCGGCCTGCGCCAGCGGATCGGTGACCACCTCGGCCCGGCGCTCCAGCACCTCGCCGAGCTCGCTGTCGCGCCCCAGCTGGCGCAGCACGCGCTCCAGCGCCGTCAGCACCGGGCCCTCGTCGCCCGCCGTCTGCAGCGCCTTGCGATAGAACTCGACCGCGCGCTCGGCGTCGCTGAGCGGCCCTTCGTGCAGCTCGCCCAGGCGCACCGCCAGCGCCCGCTGCAGCCCCGAGTCGTAGGTGGCGTCGAGCCGCTCGACGTACACCTCGGCCAGGCGCGCCCAGCCTCCGCCGACGGCGGCCAGCCGCTCGAGGGCGTCGCGCGGCTCGGCGTCGCTGGGGTCCTCGGCCATGGCCCGCGCCCAGGCGGCGAAGGCCTTCTTGGGATCGCGCCGCGCCTGCTCTTCGATGCGGGCGATCTCTGACAGGATCTCCATGCGCGGCCCCAGCCCCTCCTCGACCGCCAGCTTCAGCTCGAGCAGCTCGACCAGCTGGTCCCACTCGCCCCCCGCGCGCAGCAGGGGCTCGAGCGCGGCGATCGCCGGCATCCGGTAGTCGTCGCCGCGGGCGATCTCCGCCAGCGCCGCCCGCGCGTCCGGGTGGGCCGGGTTGCGCTCCACCACCTCGCGGTAGCGCCCGATGGCGCCGTCGACGTCCGACAGCTCCTCGGCCAAAAGCCGAGCCGCCCGCACCGCCAGCGCGTCGCGCGCCTCGGGATCGGCCTCGATGGCGATGCGCATGTCCAGCACCTCGAGCAGATCCGCGTGCTGCGCCTCGCGCGCGAGAATGCCGTCCAGCATCTCCAGCGTCTCGCCGTCGCCGGGGCCGGCGTCCAGCACCGCCCGCAGCGCGCTGACCGCCTCCTGCCATTCACCCAGGCGCTCGTCGTAGAGCCGCGCGCTGGTCAGGCGCAGGAGGCGCAGGTTCTGCGGATCGTTCGTCAGCTCGATCTTCCGCTGCAGGATGCCGCCGAGGTCGCGCCAGGCGAGCCCCGCGATGTACAGGCGCCCGAGCGCGTCGAGCGCGTCGAGGTCAGCGTCGTCGATCTCCAGCACCGAGCGCCAGGCGGCGATGGCCGGATCGCGCTGCTTCAGCGCCTGGTCGTAGAGGCGCGCGATCCGCTTGGCCAGCTCCTTGCGCTCGCCGGGATCGGTCGTCACCTCGACGTGCTGCTCGAGCACCTCGGCCAGCTCGGGCAGCCGGTTGCTGGCGGCCAGGAGGCGCTCCAGCGCCTGGAACGCCGACAGATCGTCCGAGCGCGAGCCGAGCGCGTGCCGCCAGGCCTCGATGGCCTGTCCCGGATCGCGCAGGTTCGTCTCCAGCACCTTGGCCGACGCCGCCCACAGCTCGGCGGCCAGATCGGCGTCGCCCGCCTGATCGGCCCCCTTCTGCAGCGTGTGCACCAGCGGCCCGTAGAGCTTGGCCTGCAGGGCCAGCGCCTCCATGTCGGCCAGCGTGCCGGCGTCGCTGACGTCGACCAGCCAGGCGCGCGCCCGCGTGTCGAAGGCGCTGTCGACGTGGGCCAGGCGCTGCTGGATCTCGGCCACCTCGCGCAGCAGGCGCACGCGGTCCTCGCGATCCAGATCGCCCTCGAGCTGCGCCTCCAGCGCCGCCTCCAGCCGGGCCCAGTTGCCGGCGCGCCGGTACACGGGCTCCAGCACCTTGGCCACGCGGTGGCGCTGGGCTTCGGCGCCCAGCAGTCGCTCGAGCGCGGTGATCGCCTCCTTGTGGGCGGGGCTGCGCTCCAGCACCTCGGCGTAGCGGTCGACGGCGGCGCTGGCGTTCCCCAGCTTCTCCTCCTGCACCTCGGCCAGGCGCAGGGCGATGGCGTCGCGCTCGGCCGTGTCGACCGCGCGCCCCAGCTCCGCCTCCAGGTGGTCGGCCAGATCGCCGTCGCGACCGCTGGCGCGCAGCACGCGCTCCAGCTCGTCGGCCGCCGTGGGCGTGGCGCGATCGTTCGGATCCAGGTCGATGATCTCGCGCAGCGTGCGCACGGCGCGATCGAGATCGCCCAGCTTCTCCTCGTCGAGGCGGGCGCTCCGCCGCAGCAGATCCTTCTTGGCCTCGAGGTCGACGGCCCGCCCCGCCTGCTCGTCGATCAGCTCGCGCAGCTCGAGGTGCGCCTCCCAGCGGCCGAGCGCCTCCTCATACAGCGCGGCCGACTCCGGATCGTCGGGGCGCGCCTCGTAGAGGCGGCGGTAGCACTTGCGCGCCTCGATGCGATCGCCGAGGCGCAGGTCGAACACCTCGGCCGCGCGCCGCACCACCTCCAGCACCGCCGGCGAATCGTCGAGCGCCCCGCCGAGGTAGTCGCCGAGCAGCGTGGCCACCTCCTGCCAGCGATCGAGCCTTCCTGCCAGCCGCAGCAGCTGGTCCAGGTTGATGCGCTCGGCCGGGTTCTCCTGGAACACCTTGCCGTACCACTTGAGGGCGCTGTCGTAGTCCTCGAGCTGCTCCTCGTAGAGGCGGGCGATGCGCTTGGTCAGCGCCAGCCGCTGCGCCGGGTCCTCGACGTTCAGCAGGCGGATCTCGCCGATCTTGATCAGCGAGCCCCAGTCCTGGCGGCCGGCGTACACCGGCTCGAGCAACTCGGCCGCCTCGCCGCGCACGGTGACGTCGTCCAGCATCGCCTCGAGCATGGCGATGGCGCCGCCGTGCTCGGGGTTGGCGCGCAGCACGGCGCGCAGCTGCTCGACGGCGCGCTCGGGATCGGAGAGGCGCCGCGCGTAGGTCTCGGCAAGGCGGAAACGCACCGCCAGCGCCTCGGTCTCGGGCATGCGCCGCGACAGCACGCGCTCGAGCAGCTTGCCGAGGTCGGCCCAGCGCTCGCGCGCCATGTACAGGCGATCGAGCGCCTGCAGCGCCTCGCGGTCCTCGGGGGCGATCTCGAACACGCGCTCCCAGGCGCCGATGGCGTCGTCGGGGCGGTCGAGCTTCTGCTCGGCCAGCGCGCCCAGCTGCGCGCGCACGCGGCGCTCGGCCATGGGGTCGCTCGCCCGCTCCGCCTGGCGCAGCAGGATCTCGTACAGCGCCGGGCCGTCATCGTCTTCGCGGTAGATGGCCTCGAGGGCCGCCAGCGCCGCGCCGTCGTCGGGCAGCCGGTCGAGGATGCGCCGGTAGTACTCGGCGGCCAGCGTCCTGTCGCCCAGGCGCCGGGCGCCGTCGGCCACGGCGCGGTCGAGGCGCAGCTTCACCGCCTCGTCCATCACGTCGGGCGAGATCTCGCGGTAGAGGGCGATCACCTCTCCGGCGCGCGCCGGTCCCGCCAGGCGCTCGTACGCGTCCAGCAGCGCCGGCAGCTGCGGCTCGCCCAGGGCGTCGCGGATGGCCAGGCCGTACGAGGCGAAGGCGCCGTCGGCGTTGCCGAGGCGCGTCTCCTGCAGGCCGGCCAGGCGCACCAGGCTGGTGACGCGGGCGCGCGCGTCCTCCTCGGTGTCGACGTAGATCTGGACGACGCCCGCCAGCTCGGCGAAGCGACCGGCGCTCTCGTACACGGGCTCGAGCGCCTCGGCCGCCGCCAGCCGCAGCGTCTGGTCGACGCCCGCGCCCAGCATCTTCTCCAGCGCCGCCAGCGCCCCGGGATCGCCGGGGGCGATCTCGAGAATCTCGCGCCAGCGGATGAGCGCGTCGGCCGCGTTCTCGAGCGGCCCGCCCAGCAGCTCGGCGATCCGGCGCAGCACCTCGGCGCGCGCCGCCAGCTCGGGGCGCGACAGCGTCTCGCGCTTGCCCAGCAGCGACAGCCGCCGCTCCAGGATCTCCAGGCGGTCGGCGTGGCGCTTCTGCTGCTCGTACAGGCGCGCCAGGTTGTCGAGCGCGCCGGGATCGTCGGGGCTCTCGTCCAGGATCGCCAGGTTGGCGGCGATGGCCTCGTCGACGTCGCCCACCTGCCGCTCGAGGATGTCGGCGATGCGCTTCCAGGTCGCCTGGCGCGCCGGCAGGTCCTTGGCCTGGTCGATGCGCCGGCGCAGGATCTCCACCTGGGCGCGCCCCTGGCCCGTGGCCTCGAAGATGCGCTCGAGGCCGTCCAGCGCCTCGACGCTGCCCGCGTCGAGATCGACGATCGAGCGCAGCGTGGCCACGGCCGCCGCCGTGTCGCCCAGCGACTTCTCTTCCAGGTCGGCGATGCGGAACAGGATCGTCCGCCGCGCCTCCAGCGCGTCGGCCCAGCCCACCTGCTGGCGCAGGATCTTCACCAGCGCCTCGGTGTTGCCGCTCTCGCTGTACAGCACCTCGAGCGCGTCCGCGGCGGGCTTGGCGATGACGGCGCTGTCGGGATCCAGGTTCAGCACCAGCTTCCAGGCGTCGATGGCGGCGCGCCGGTTGCCGAGCTTGCCCGCGTAGAGGCGCGCCGCGCGCGCCAGCAGATCGGCGCGGCCGGCGACGTCGGTGCCGTCGCGGCGGAACGCCAGCTCCTGGTACACGTCGACCAGATCGCTCCAGCGCTCGAGCTTCTCGCCCAGGCGCTCGATCTCGGTGAGCGCCGTGGGGTGGCCGGCGTCGGCGGTCAGCGCCGCGCGCCAGGTGCCGAGGGCCACCAGCGGCGCGTCGAGGCGCCGCTCCTGGATGTCGGCGATGCGCGCCAGCAGGGCGGCGGCCTCCGTCGGCTGCAGCCCCTCGCGCTGGATCTCCAGCACCGTGGCCAGCTTCTGCCAGGCCTGGCTCGTCTCGTAGAGCGGCTCCAGGATGTGGGCCGCGCGCCGCCGGTGCTCGGGCAGCGTCAGCGCCTTCTCCAGGAGCTTGCGCGCCCCCTCGTGCGCCGGGCTCCCCTTGACGATCGACTCGAGCAGGTCGATGGCCCCCTCGACGTCGCCGAACTTCTGGAAGCGGATCTCGGCGCGCCGGAACTCGATCTCGTAGACCTCGCCCTCGGCCGCGAAGTGCTTGCGCCGCTCGAGCAGCTGCTCGCGGTCGCGCCAGCGCTCGCGCGCGGCGTAGTGCCGGTCCAGGGCCCGGTAGGCGCGCGGGTCGGCCGGGTCCAGCTCCAGCATCTTCTCGTAGCTGGCGATGGCGTGGTCCAGGTCGTCCAGCACCGTCTCGTCGATCTCGGCGATCTGCGCCAGCAGATCGATGCGCTCGGCCGGCTCGGTCACCTGCAGCTGCCGCGCCTCCAGCAGATCGCGCAGGTCCTTCCAGCGCTCGGTCTCGCGGTACAGGCGCGACAGCGCCCGGAACGCGCCCGGATGCAGGGGCTCGATCCCCAGGATCTCGCGGTACACCTTCTCGGCGCCCTCGGCGTCACCCAGGCGCGTCTCGTGCAGCTCGGCGATGTCGACCAGCAGGTCGCGGCGCAGGCCCGCGTCGGTCTTGGCCGACGTGGCCACGCCGCGCAGCTTGTCGACCAGCTCGGGCACGGCGCCGACGTCGCCCGCGTGGCGGGCCAGCACCTCGCGGTTGGGGCGGCTCTCGGGCGTGATGTCGAAGATCGCCAGCGCCGCATCGAAGGCGCCGCGCGGGTTCTTCAGCGGCCCGGCGTACAGGGCCACCAGCCGATCCAGGCGCCCGGTCTTCTCCTCGGGCGTGGCCGCGGCCGCCGCCAGCACCTCCAGCGCCGCCGCCTGCCGGGCGGCGTTGTCGGTGCGCTGATAGAAAGGAAGCGTCAGCCCGGCGATCTCCACCTTGTGCGTCGAGCCCTGCGCGGCGATGCGCTCCAGGCCCGCCACGGCGGCCGCCGCCAGCGGGTTCGCCTGCAGCACCGTCCGGTAGGTGGCGAACGTCGCCTCCAGATCGCCCAGGCGCTTCTCCTCGATCTCGCCGATGCGCAGGAGCACGTCCTCGTGCTCGTCTGCCGGGCGGGCGCCGAGCTCCCGGCGCAGCGCCGCCACCAGCGCCGGCCAGTCCTGGCGCACCTCCAGCACGCGCGCCAGGCTGCGCAGCGCCCGCAGCGCCCAGTCCTGCGATGGCACCGCCGGCCCATCCGGCGAAGCTGCAGAACCGACGTCGACGATCTCGCCCAGCGTGCGCGCCGCCGCCGTCAGGTCCTGCGCCTTCTCCTCCTCGATCTGCGCCGCGCGGAACAGCAGCTTCGCCCGCTCGGCCGCGTCGCCGGCGCGCCCCGCCCGGCTGTGCAGCAGCGACGCCAGGTCCGGCCAGGCCTGCCCCTGCGTCAGGATCTGCTCCAGCGCCGCCACCGTCTCCTCGTCGCCCGGCGCCTCGGCCAGCAGCGCCTCGGCCAGGCGCCGCGCCTCCGCCGGACGGTGCAGCCGCTGGAGCGCGATGCGCAGCGACCGCTTCAGCAGCGCCTGCCGCTCGGCCGTCTCCGTGGCCACCTCGAGCCGCTTGGCATAGAGCCCGGCGACGACGTTCCACTCGTCGGCCTCGCCCGCCAGCCGCTCGAGATCGGACAGCGCGCCCGGATCGGTGGGATCGGCCTCGAAGCAGCGGGCCGCCCACTTGAACGCCAGCCCCTTCGAGCCCAGGCGCTGCTCGGCGATCTGCCGGCCGTCCTTGAGGACCGTCAGGCGCGACGCCGCGTTGCCGGCCGCCCCTTCCGAGCCCCCCTTGCCGAGGAGGATCTCGTACGTCTCGAGCAGGCGCGGCCACTTCTGCGCCGCGCGGTACAGCGGCACCAGCGCCGCCGCCGCCTCGAGGTTCTTGGGGTCGGCGGCCAGGATGCGCTCGTAGGCCTTGAGCGCGCGCTCGGGCGCCTTCAGCTTCTCGGACGCCAGCACCGCCACCCGCTGGAGCAGGCGCGTGCGCGCCGTGGGATCGGCCGTGCGATCGGCCAGCGCCGTCAGCGTGTCGCACAGATCCTCGTAGTTCCCCTGGCCGGCGTACAGCTGCTCCAGCGCGGCGAAGTCGCCCGAGGCCGCGTAGATCTCGCGCAGCGCCCGCGTGGCCCGCGCGTGCTGCGGCTGCAGCGCCTGCAGCCGCTGGAACGCCGTCACGGCCGCCTCGGCCGCGCCCAGCTTCTCGTAGAGCAGCGTCCCCTGCCGCTCCAGCAGCGTCGCCTCGGTGGCGGCGTCCTTGGCGGCGGCGGCCACCTGCCGCTGCCGATCGACGATCTCCACCAGCGCCGGCCAGCGCCGCTCGCGATCGTAGAGCGCGGCCAGCCCGGCAAGCGCGTCGGCGTCGCGCGCCTCGACCGCCAGCACCTGGTTCCAGAGGTTGATGGCCTCCTTGGTATCGCCCAGGCGCTCGGCCGCCGCCTTCGCCGCCTCACCCAGACGCGTGCGCCGCTCGTCGGGCGGAAGCAGCGGCGCCTCGCGCCGCGTGAGCTCGATCAGCGCCTTCCACGATCGGCTGCGCTGATAGAGGTTGCGCAGCCGCCCGCGCGCGTCGGCGTCGCCCGGATCGACGTCCAGGATCTTCTCCAGGCTCGACACCGCGTTCTGGTGCTTGCCGAGCTTGTCGGACCAGAGCGTGGCGATGCGCCGGTGCAGGCGCAGCTGCTCCGCCGGGTCGGTCGCCCCCTCGGCCTGACGGCCGAGCATGGTGATGAGATCGCTCCAGCGCCCCTGGGCTTCGTAGCGCGCCGCCAGCGCCGCCAGCGCCTCGGGGTGGTTCGGCGCCAGCTGGAGGATGTTGTTGTAGGTGTTCACCACCATGACGTCGAGGTTCAGCTTGTCCCGGTAGATCGTGACGATCTCCAGGTTGCGCGCGACGCGCGCCTCGACGGAGGCGCCCGGCAGCGCCTCGTCCTCCTTCAAGAGCTCGAGCAGGGCGTTCCACTTCTGCGTGCGCGTGTACAGGCGCCGCAGGGCCTCGACCGCCTCGGGCAGGTGCGGCCGCAGGCGCAAGAGGCCCTTCCAGATGTCGATGACCTTCTCGGCGTTCTGCGGGCGCGACTCGGCGGCGCGCGCCATCTCGACGCCCAGGGCGATGCGCCGCTCGGGATCGGAGTCGGCCTTCTGCGCGGCCGCCAGCACCGTCAACAGCTGCGGCAGCTCGTCGCGCTTGCCGTGGTACTCGCGATAGAACTCGACCATCGGCCGGTTGGCGGGATCGAGCTTGCGCACCTTGCGGAAGTGGATCTCCGCCTGGGTGACCTGGTTCAGCTTCTTCCAGAGGATGGTCGCCAGCTGCGTCAGCAGCAGCACGTCGGCCTCGGCGCGCTTCGAGCGGGCGGCGGCCTCCAGCACCTTGGCCAGCTCCGCCCAGTCCTTGCGCTCGGTGAGCGCGGCGACCACGGGACGCAGCGCCTTCCCCTCGCTGGGGTTGGACTCCAGCGCCTTGCGGAAGTGGGCCAGCGCCTCGTCGGGCTTGCCCAGGCGCTGCGACACCTCGGCGGCGGCGATCTCGGCCAGGGCCTTGTCGGCCTTGCTGCCGGCGACGGCGGCGCGCCCCGAGTAGAGGGCCAAGAGCTCGTCGGAGCGGTCGCGCGCGCGCAGCAGGCGCTCGAGGTGGGCGCTGGCGCGGCGGTTCTTGGGATCCAGGTCCAGGCTGCGGCGGAGCAGCTTCTCCCCCTCCGAGGGGTCGGCCTGGTACTTGAGGTACATCTCCGCCACCGAGCCCATGAGGCTGGACGAGAGCTGCTTGTCGGGGGCGGCCTCGGCCTGCTGCAGGTAGCGCGCGGCGATCGGCTTCCAGTTGCTCTGGATCAGCGCCATCTGCGCCAGCGCCTCGGTCGCCCCGGTGTGGCCGGGGACGTTCTCCAGCGCCTCGCGCATGCAGGCCTGCGCCGGCTCCTCGCGCAGCAGCTCGTCGGCCAGCAGGCGCCCCTTCTCGTGCAGCAGGTCGGCGCGGCGCTCCCGCTCGGTGGTCCAGGCCAGCTCCAGGTCGATCAGCTGGATGCACAGCTCGAAGTCGCCGCGCTCGCGGTGGAAGCGCCGGGCGTCGGCCAGGGCCCGGGCCAGCGTCGCCGGATCGACGCCGCTGCCGTTGCCCGGCCGCATCCCCTTGAGCGCCGTCAGCGCCTGGGCATTTTCGGGATCGAGCTGCAGCGTGGCGAGCGCCGTCGAAACGTCCGTTTCCATTTTGTTTTCCGGTCTCCGTCGGGGGAGTTGAGACGCCGAAATTCGAGTCGGTGACTATAGTCCCTCGCCTCCAACCGGTTCAAGCGCCGACGGCCGCGAACTGGACGCGCACGGCGCCGCCAAGTCGATGCCGATCCAGATTCGGTCGATTGACCCCCGACCGGGCGGCGGTAGGATGAAAGTATGACTGCAGCCAAGGTGGCGCTGACCATCCCCGCCGACGTGCTGGAGGCAGCCAAGAAGGAGGTCGAGGCCGGGCACGCCAGGTCGCTCAGCGCCTTTGTCAGCGAAGCGGTCGACGAGAAACTGCGACGAGCCCAGCTGGAGGCAGTCCTGGACGAACTCGACGCCAAGCATGGACCTCCGGGCAAGGCAGCACGGGCATGGGCGAAAAAAGTCCTGGCGCGATCGTCCTCGACGCCGGCGCGCTGATCGCGTTCGAGCGGGCCGACCCTCGGATGCGGGCGCTTCTCCGGGAGGCGTTGCGCCGCGGGACTCGGGTCGTGATTCCCGCAGGGGTGATCGGCCAGGTCGGGCGCGACGGCGCCCGACAGGTCTCGTTGCGAGCGTTGATCGGCGGTCCCACCACGGAGGTGCCGCCGCTCGATCGGATCCTGGCCGAGGCGGCCGGAATTCTGTGCGGGCGATCGAGAACCGCCGACGTCATCGACGCCTCGGTCGTCCTGATAGCACGCGCCAGGCGCGCGGTTGTCGTCTCGGACGACCTGGAGGACCTCCTCCACCTCGATCCCGGCCTCGACGTTCACCGAGTCTGACGTCCGACTCCCGCGCGGCGAACATCGTTCGTCGGGGGACGGGGTCTGCTAGAAAGTCGCCCCGTGCGTCGGTCTGCTGCTGCTCTCGTCGCTGCTTCGGCGGCGGTTCGTCCCGTGGCGCTCGCAGCGCGGCTGCGGCGGGAGGCGGGGGTGCTCGTCGTCGGCTGCCTGTGCCTGGCGGCGACCAACGCGCTGGGGCTGGGGGTGGTGCCGCGGCTCTTGCAGCACGCGATCGACACGCTGAAGGAGACGGCCGCCGGGGCGCACCGGGCGGTGGCGTTCGACGCGCTCCTCATCGCGGGGGCGGCCTGCCTGCAGGCGGTGATCCGCACCTTCTCGCGCACGTTCATCTTCAACGCCGGGCGGAACATCGAGTACGGCCTGCGCCGCGATCTGTTCGCCCACCTGGCGCGCATGGACGCCGGGTTCTTCCGGCGCCACGCCACGGGCGACATCATGTCGCGGCTGACGAACGACCTGTCGGCGGTGCGCATGCTGTTCGGGCCGGGGATCCTCAACGTCGTCAACACGGCCATCGCCTACACGCTGGGCGTGACGCTGATGATGCGCGTGAGCCCGCACCTCACGCTGGTGGCGCTGCTCCCCTACCCCGTGCTGATCGTCAGCGCGCGCCTCATCAGCCGCGTCATCTACACGGCCAGCCGCCAGCTGCAGGACCAGCTGGGCAAGCTGTCGACGACGCTGCAGGAAGATCTGGCGGGCGTGGCCGTGGTCCGGCTGTACGGACTCGAAGAGCGGCGGCAGGCGGCGTTCGCCGCCGAGAGCGAGGCTTATCTCCGGCAGGCGCTGTCGCTGGCGCGGTCGCGCGGGAGCCTCCTGCCGCTGTTCGCGGTGCTGGGCGCCGTGGGGACGCTGGTGGTGCTGTGGATCGGCGGGCGCGAGGTGATCGCCGGCCACATGACGCTGGGGGCGCTGGTGGCGTTCAACGTCTACCTGGTGCAGCTGTCGTGGCCGACGATCGCCCTCGGCTGGATCCTGGCCGTCTGGCAGCGCGGCGTGGCCGCCTGGACGCGCGTGCGCGACCTGCTCGAGACGGCGCCGGCGATCGCCGACGCCCCGCAGATCGCCGGGCGCGCAGCACCGGCGCTGGCGCCGTCAGTTTCCACTCCGGCGCTGGCGCCTTCGATCCGGATCCGCGATCTGACGGTGACGCGCGACGGGCGCGCGGTCCTGGACCGCGTGTCGGTCGAGGTGCCGGCGGGCGGGACGCTGGCGATCGTCGGGCCGACCGGCTCGGGGAAGACCACGCTGGTCGACGCCGTGCCGCGCCTGCTGGACGTCCCCCCCGGCACCGTGTTCGTGGGCGACGCCGACGTGCACGCCGTGCCGCTGGAGGCGCTGCGGGCGATGGTGGGGTACGCGCCGCAGGAGTCGTTCCTGTTCTCGGCCACGGTCGCCGAGAACGTCGCCTTCGGCATCCCGCCGTCGGTGCCGGCGGACGAGCGCGCCCGGCGAATCGCCCGCGCCGTCGAGGCCGCGGGCCTGTCCCCCGATCTGGCGGTGCTGCCCGACGGCATCGAGACGGTCGTGGGCGAGCGGGGCATCACCCTGTCGGGCGGCCAGCGGCAGCGCGTGGCGCTGGCGCGGGCGCTGGCGGCCGAGCCGGCGATCCTGATCCTCGACGACTCGCTGTCGTCGGTCGACGCCCAGACCGAGCGCGATATTTTGGCCCGCCTGCAACCGATCCTGCGCGGGCGCACGTCGATCCTGGTGTCGCACCGGGTGGCGGCCGTGCGCGCCGCCGACCAGATCCTGGTGCTGGACGGCGGGCGCGTCGCCGAGCGCGGTACGCACGACGAGCTGCTGGTGGCGGGCGGGCTCTACGCCTCGCTCTATCGCGAGCAGCTGGCGGCCGAGGCGCGCGCGGCCGAGACGGCGGCGGAGGCGGCCTCGTGACCGCGACGGCGCCCCCCGCGGGCAAGGCGCAACCGCCGGCGCCCGGCGCCGGCGGGAAGGCGATCGACCGGCGGCTGCTCGGGCGCATCCTGGCGCAGACGCGCCCCTACTGGCGGGCGCTGGCGGTGTCGGTCGCGCTCTTGCCGGTGATCGCCGCGCTCGAGGCGGTGCAGCCGCTGCTGCTGCGGCGGGCGATCGACGACCACATCGCGCCGCACAAGCTCGAGGGGCTCGACCGGCTGGCGTTGCTGTACCTGGCGGCGCTCCTCGGCCAGTACCTGGCGGCGTTCGTGCACAACTATCTGGTGCAGGCCGTGGGGCAGCGGGCGATGAGCGATCTCCGCCAGGCCGCGCACCGCCACGTGCTGCGCCTGGCGACCGCCTTCTTCGATCGCACGCCGGTGGGCGCGCTGATGACGCGCATGACGAACGACATCGAGTCGCTCACCGAGATGTTCGCCTCGGGGATCGTCAGCCTGATCGGCGACGTCGTCCGCCTGGGCTTCTTCATCACGGTCATGTTCTGGACCGACGGGCGGCTGGCGCTGTTCTCGATGCTGGCCGTGCCCGTGCTGGCCGGCGTGGCCGTGCTGTTCCGGCGCTGGGTGCAGGAGGCCTTCCGCGCCATCCGGGCGAAGCTGGCGGCCATGAACGGCTTCCTGCAAGAGCGGCTGTCGGGGATGAAGGTGGTGCAGGCCTTCGCCCAGGAAGAGCGCTCGGCGCGCGAGTTCGACGTCATCAACCGCGAGTACCGTGCGGCCAACGCCCGGGCCATCGCCGCCGACGCCGCGCTCTACTCGGTGGTCGAGGCGGTGGCGTCGCTGGCGGTGGCCAGCCTGCTGTGGCACGCGGGGGCGCGCATCGCCGGCGGCACGCTGACGTTCGGCGTGCTGGTGCAGTTCATCGAGTACCTCAACAAGTTCTTCGCGCCTCTGCGCGATCTCTCCCAGAAGTACACGATCATGCAGCAGGCGATGGCGGCGGCCGAGCGGGTGTACGGCCTCCTGGACACGCGCGAGCCCGACGCGCCCGCGAGGCCCCAGGCGACGCCGCCGGCGCCGGCCGCGGCCGCCGTCGAGTTCGATCACGTCGGCTTCGCGTACCGGCCCGACGCGCCCGTGCTGCGCGAGCTGACGCTGGCCATCGGCGCCGGCGAGACCGTGGCGCTGGTGGGCGCGACCGGCGCCGGCAAGTCGAGCGTCATCAAGCTGCTGTCGCGGCTCTACGAGCCGACCACCGGCGCGATCCGCCTCGGGGGCCGCGACGTGCGCGACATCCCCATCGCCGAGCTCCGCCGCCAGATCGTCGTCGTCAGCCAGGACGTGTTCCTGTTCGCCGGCACGCTGGCCGACAACATCGGCCTCGGCGATCCGGCCATCGACCGCGCGCTGATGCTCGAGGCCGCCCGGCGCGTCGGCGCCGATCGGGTGATCGCCGCGCGCCCCGAGGGGCTCGACGCCCGCGTCGTCGAGCGCGGCGCCAACTTCTCGGCCGGCGAGCGCCAGCTGGTGGCCTTCGCCCGCGCGCTCTGCCGCGATCCCGCGCTGCTGGTGCTGGACGAGGCCACGGCCAGCGTCGACCCCGAGACCGAGCGCCTGATCGAGCGCGGCATCGGCGAGCTGATGCGCGGTCGCACGTCGATCGTCATCGCCCACCGCCTGTCGACCATCCGCCGCGCCGATCGCATCGTGGCCATCGACAAGGGGCGCCTCGTCGAGGAGGGGCGCCACGACGACCTCTTGGCGAAGGGGGGCGTCTACGCCCGCCTCTACCGCCTGCAGATGGAGGCCGAGGCGCACGCATCGGCGCCGCCGACCATCGCGGCCGAATAGCTACGAGTACTCGACCTGAACGGTGCCGTCGGCGAAGCGCGCGATGGCCGCCAGGCTCCGCTTCTGCCAGAACCGCTGCGAGCTCGCCAGGAAGGTCACGCGGTAGCGCTGCTCCTTGGGGACCTCCAGCACCTGCTGGATCCAGAAGGCCACGCTCTGCAGGCACGACGAGTTCATGAACTCCAGCGACCGGCAGTCGACGGTGACGTCGGCGATCTTCGACGCCGTCACGGTGCCGTGTACGTCCAGCAGGAAGGCGTGCAGGTCGGGCCGGATGTTCATGTCGGCGTTCCCCGACAGCCGCAGGGCGATCGCGCCCGACGTCGTGCCCTCGGCGAAGGCACCGAAGAAGCCACGCTGGATCGGGGGCGGAGGGAGCATCGCCATGGAGATCGGCACGTTCGTCCCGGAGCTTGAGCGCATTGTAACGGCCCTAACTGCCGGCGCCGGGGTCGAAGCGGGCCACGACCAGCGTGCCCGGCGGCGGCGCCGGCGCCACCCAGCGCGCCACCGACGCCTCCAGCTCGCGGCAGAGCACCTGCGGCGGCTGGTCGCGCAGCCGGGCCAGCTCGGCGCCCAGGCGGGCGGCGCCGTAGGCCTCGCCCGCCGGGCTGCGGGCGCCCACCAGGCTGTCGGTGTGCAACACCAGCAGGTCTCCCGGCGCGAGCCGACCGCCGGGCTCGACCAGCGCGCCGTCGGCGGCGCGGCAGACGCGCACGCCCGCCGCGGGCGGCGTCGAGGCATGGAGGAAGCTGCCGTCGGGCCGGAGCAGACACACCACCAGGCGCACCGATTCGGCGGCGCGCAGCCGGTGGCGGACGTTCTCCTCGAGCACCTGCCCCAGCACGCGCAGCACGTCGGCGGGCGCCACGTCCGAACGGTACTGCGCCAGCGCGTTGAACGCGCTCTGCACCGTCAGGAACACGAGGCCCGCCTCCAGCGTCACGCCGTCGATGTCGCCGGCCGCCAGCCAGCAGGCGCCGCGCGACGGCGCCGCTCCGGTCACGATGTCGAAGTAGCCGCGGCCGACCTCGTCGCCGGCGAACGTGGCCCCGGCGACCTCGCCGCCGGCGAAGGCGCGCGTGCGCGGGCGCAGCATCACCCGCATCCGCCACAGCAGCTGGCGATCGAACACGGCCCGCATGGCGCCGCGGGCGCGCGCCGCCACGGGACGGGCCAGCCTGACCAGCGCCACCGACGCCCCGACGACCAGCGGCGCGCCGACCAGCAGCAGCACCGCCAGCATCCGCCAGCGCAGCGCCGTCAGGCCGAGCGCGCCGGTGACGCCGCCCGCGAGGAACAGCAGGAACCCGACGAAGCCGACGACGATCATCGCGGCCAGCGACCCGACGAGCATCGTCAGGCGGAGGCGGGCGGCGCGCACGCGCTCGTGCCGCGCCAGCGCCTCGGCATCGGCCGGATGCACCGGCGCCGCGGTCCCGGCCGCCGCCATCGCCGTCACCGCGTCAGCCCCAGTAGACACCCTGGCACCTCACCGCCACCAGCGTGCGGTCATCCTCGCGCGGCGCCCAGGCGTCGACGGCGGCCATCACCTCGTCGCGCACCTTGCCGGCGGCCAGGTCCTGCTGGCGCTCCAGCAGCTCCGCCAGCCGATCGGGCCCGAAGAAGTCGTTGCGCGTCCGCCGCGCCTCGGTGATCCCGTCGGTGTACAGCAGCATCAGGTCGCCCGGGCCCAGCTGCGCCTCGCTGTCCTCGGTGGCCCGCGTGATGTCGCTGCCGAGCCCCAGCCAGGTCCCCTCGGTGGGGATGGCCTCGCAGCGGCCGGCGCTGCGGCGGATGACGATGTCCTCGTGGCCGCCCGCGAACACCAGGCGGCCGTCGGCCCAGTAGTGCACCAGGCAGAACGTCACGTGGTGGTGGCGGCGCGCGCGCACGGTCAGGTTCTCCCAGACGGTGCGGTTCGCGGCGATGACGATCGCCGACGGCGGCGCCTCGGGATCGATGCGCACCAGCGCCTGCACGATCCCCTGCACCATGAACATCACCATCCCCGCTTCCAGGCCGTGGCCGGCGACGTCGCCGATGCCGATCCAGCAGCCGCCGGCGCTGGGGATGACGTCGTAGTAGTCGCCGCCGACCTCCTCGGCCGGGGTCATGCGCGCGGCGATCTCGATCCCCTGGATGTCCAGCTGGCGCGGCAAGATCGACGTCTGGATCTGCATCGGCAGCCGCCCCTCCCAGTCCTTCTGCTGGCCGAGCGGCGCCATGCGCGACGCCGCCCGCATGACGAACGACAGCGCGAACACGACGACGCTGGCCGTCCCCAGCGCGCCCAGCGCCAGCGCGTCGCCGAGCGCGCGCCGCACGGCTGGGTCGGCGTCCGGCGAGCCGAGCACGGGCCAGGCGCAGGCGACCAGCGCCGCCAGCAGGAGCGCGGCCGCCGGCAGCATCACGGCGGCGGTGCGCCGGGCGCAGCGCGCGCCCAGGCGCCGGACCTCGAGCGACCAGGCGATGTACGACCCCGTCGGGAAGACGACCGAATCCTGCCCGACCCCGCTCGGGCGGGACGGGGTCGTGGTGAGCGTGGGCGGCACGATTCTCTCCTTCGATCGTCGGCCGCGCGGCGCGCCGCTTGAGGCGGCTCAAGCTCGGGCGCCCACCTGTCGTTGATCTCGAGACGCAGGGCGCGAGCCATGGGCACCGAACCGAGCAAAGTCACGGGGAAGACCATCCTCGTCGTCGACGACTCGGAGGGGATCCGGCAGCAGATCAACCAGGCGCTGGCCGCCGCGGGGCACCAGACGGTCGAGGCGGCCGACGGCGCCGAGGGGCTGGCGGTGATGCGCGCGCGACGGGATCTGGGACTCGTGCTGTGCGACCTCAACATGCCGCGCATGAACGGGCTCGAGATGCTGGCCGAGGCCAAGAAGGAAGGGCACGGCGCGCCGGTGCTGATGCTGACGACCGAGGCTCAGCCGTCGCTGGTGGCGCGCGCGCGGCAGGTGGGGGCCAAGGGGTGGATCATCAAGCCGTTCAAGCCGGAGCTGCTGTTGATGGCGGTGAAGCGCTTCATCTAGACCAGCGACGAATCGCCTACGCCGCGGGCTCGACGGCGGCCGGCGAGCGGCGCTCGCCCACGGGATCGACCGCGCGGAAGTGGAAGCGGAAGCTCGTCCCCTCGCCTGGCGTCGTCTGCAGCGACACCGTGCCGCCGAGCTCGCGGCAGACCGCGCCGCAGGCGCTGACGCCCGCCCCCCGCCCCGACACGTCGGTCACCTCGCGGGCGGTGGAGACGCCGCCACGGAACAGGGCCTCGCGCAGGTCGGCCTCGCTGGCGTACGGCAACCCCTGGTCCCGCGCGCGCGCGCGCAGCGCCTCCCAGTCGATGCCGCGCCCGTCGTCGCGAACCTCGACGACGATGCCGCCGCCCGGCTCGCGCGCCACGCGCAGCCACAGCCGCCCCGCGCGCGGCTTCCCGCGCGCCGCGCGCTCGTCGGCAGGCTCGATGCCGTGGTCGACGGCGTTGCGCACGACGTGGACCAGCGCCGCCCAGAACGGCGCCCAGCGCCTGCGATCGAAGCGGACGTCGTCCGCCTCGGTGATCACCTCGAGCTCCCCCTTGCCCAGGCGCCGCACCAGGCTCCGCGCCTCCTCGCCGACGCGCTCCAGCCGCCGCGCCGCCGGCTCGCGCTCGAGATCGGCGACCAGCCGCAACAGCTCCGCCGCGCTTCGGCCGCGGGTGATCGCCTGCGCCAGCACGCCGAGGTCGGCGCGGCTCACCTCGGCCTGGTCCTCGGGCGCAGCGCCCGTCAGCGCCCGCACCCGCCCCGCGAAGGCGGCCCAGGCCTCGCCCAGCAGCGCGCGCTCCGCCGCGGTCAGCTCGTCGGCGCTCCCCTCGGCCAGGCGCGACTCGACCTCGTGGCAGGCCGCCGCCACCGAAGCGATGCCGTAGCCGGCGGCGCTGGCCTTCAGCGTGTGCACCGCGCGGAACAGCGCCCCGCGGTCCCGCGCCCGCGCCGCCGACGCCAGGGCCCGCTCGGCCAGGCGCTGCCACTCGGCGTAGCTCTCCAGGAAGCCCGCGCGGTCGCGCAGCAGGTGCTGGAACACCACCAGCTGCTCCTTCTGCTCGACCTCGACCTGGGCGCGCAGGGCCGCCTCGGTGACGTCGGTGATCACCAGCAGCACCTTGTCGGGCGCGGCGCCGTCGCCGATGGGGCGATAACCGATCTGGTAGTGGCGCCCGCGGAAGGCGACGCGGGTGGGCAGCTGCCCCAGCACCACGTCGGGCGGCAGCACACCGTCGCGCAGATCCGGCCACCCCATGTTCACCCAGGCGGCGGCGTTCTCGTCGACGGGCTCCAGCACGGCGCCGAGGTGCGCGCCCGGCGCCGCGTGCGGGAACCAGCGGTCCAGCGCCGCCGACCGCTCTTGCGACAGCCGCCCGTCCAGGTCGACCGTGAACAGCGCCTGCTCGACGTTGTCCAGGACGGTGCGCATCTCGCGGTTGCGCACCGCCAGCTCGCGCGTCCGCTCCGCCACGCGCTCCTCGAGGCGCTCGTTGGCGGCGGCCAGCGCCCGCGCGGTCTGCTGCAGCCGGCGCACGGCGTAGGCCACCACCAGCACCAGCGCCACAGCCAGCCCGTACAGCACGATGCGGTAGCGGCGCGCCACCCGCTCGGCGTCGGCGTAGCCCGCGTAGTACGTGCGGGCGATCGTCTCCTCGTGCTCGACCACCGGCTGCTCGAAGATACGCAGCAGCAGCCGGTCCACCAGCGGCTTCACCTTCAGCAGCGCGTGGATGTTCAACGCCAGCGTGCGCACGCGCCGCCGCACCAGGTACGACCCGGCGCGCTGCCCGGCCGCCGCCAGCGCGTTCACCTCGGCCTCGACGATCGAGGCGTGCTTCTCCTCGGAGGTCAGGTTGTACAGCAGCGCCTGCTGCAACACGTGGTTCACCGACGCCGCCAGGCGCTCGTCGCCCCCCACGGAGGCGGCGCTGGCCACGCCGGCGCCGGCGCCCGGCAGGTAGCCGAGCAGATCGATCAGATCGGCCGCCCGGTACTTGAACTCCTCGATCAGCCCCTGCTTGACGGTGACGGCCGCGCGGTAGCCGTCCAGCGCCGCCGTCAACCGCCGCTGCGCCCCCTCGTCGAGGAAGCGGGGCGGCCGGGCCAGCGTCTGCTCCAGCTCCTCGATGCGGCGGTAGCCCAGGCGGACCGGATCGTACGAGCCGATCAGCTGGTAGCGGGCGCGCAGCACGTCCTGGTTGATGGTGCGGTCGAGGCTCCGCAGCTCGCGCAGGGCGGAGTCGACGCGGGCGTGCTCCTCGGGATCGAAGCTGCGCGTCTTCTGCCACAGCCAGGTGAGCGCGGCCGCCAGCAGCAGCGCCACCAGCGCCACCCCGGATCGCGCCCGGCCTGGCCGGCGCACGTCACCGCCTGTCGTCGGCATATCGACGATCCGATCAACGGCGCGCGACGGCCCCGGCTTGAGCCCGCGCCGGGTGGGCGGCGAGGAGTCAATGTGCGCCGCCCCCGACGCGGTCAAGTTCGGCGCGCGGTGAGCCGTTGTGGAGGAGAGGTGGCTCCCGGGATCAAGCGGGCCTTACTGGCGTGGTGCGCGTGCGGCGTGGCCCTGGCGGCCTGCGCCTCATCCGACGATGGCGGGGCCGCCGCGGGCGTCGACCCCGGCCGGCGCACGCTGGTGGAGATCCTGTCGTGGTGGCGCGCGCCCGGCGAGGCCGAGGCGGTGCAGGCGCTGATCGCCCGCCACCGCACCGCCCACCCCGACGTGCGCGTGTTCAACGCCGTGGCCACCTCGGGCGGGGCGGCGCGCGAGATCCTGATGGCGCGCACCGACCGCCACGATCCCCCCGACCTGCTCCAGTCCTACGCCCGCGAGCTGCGCGTGTTCCTGGCGCGCCACCCGGGGCAGCTCGAGCGGCTCGACGACCTCTTCGATCGCCTGCGCCTGCGCGACGCCATGTATCCCGAGGTGCTGGCCGACGTCACCGACGGCGGCCACGCCGTGGCCATGCCGGTCAACGTCCACCGCGAGAACGCGCTGTTCTACAACAAGGCGATCTTCGCGGCGCAAGGGCTGACGCCGCCGACGACGCTGGCCGAGCTGCTGGCGGTCTGCCGCAAGCTGAAGGCCGCCGGCATCACGCCGATCGCCGCCTCGCACCAGGGCTGGGTCCTGCGCATCATGTTCAACTCGCTGGCCGCGGCGGCGATGGGGACCGCCAGCTACCACGAGTTCTTCACGGGGAGGAGCACGGCGGCGCTGCCCCAGCTGCGCGACGCCATCGCGCTGTTCGCGGACGTGCTGCGCGAGTACGTCAACCCCGACGCCGGCGAGGAGGGGTTCGGCTGGACCAGCGCCGCGCAGGCCGTCTACAACGGCGACGCCGCCATGATGTTGCACGGCGACTGGGTCAAGGGGTACTTCGTGCAGCTCGGCTGGATCCCCGGCGTGGACTTCGGCGTGTCCGGGGCGCCGGGAGCCTTTCCAGCACAGTGGGATCCGAAGCTTGGAATTCACGTGACTTGAAGTCGCG
>JADMIO011430583.1_pt1 | contig 20385 bp, 20 predicted proteins | sample 8958161 | NCBI WGS metagenome assembly JADMIO01 (sample SAMN16585339, study PRJNA669376) | soil metagenome | isolation source: Crop rotation soil | place: USA: Cullars Rotation, Alabama | collected 2011 | reverse complement strand
CGCGACAACTTGTCCACGTGGAATTCTAAGCTTAGGATCCCAATGTGCTGGAAAGGGATCAACTCGCAGCCGCTGACGATCGACGAGCTGCGCGGGAAGGTCGTGCTGATCGACTTCTGGACGTACTCGTGCATCAACTGCCTGCGCACCCTGCCGCACCTGAAGGCGTGGTATGCCGCCTACCACGACAAGGGCCTCGTGATCGTCGGCGTGCACACGCCCGAGTTCGCGTTCGAGCACGTGGCGTCGAACGTCCGCTCGGCGGTGAAGCGCCTCGGCGTGACGTGGCCGGTCGTGCAGGACAACGACTACAAGACGTGGGACAACTACGCGAACCAGTACTGGCCCGCCGAGTACCTGATCGACAAGCAGGGGCACGTGCGGCACACGCACTTCGGCGAGGGCGAGTACGACCAGACCGACGCGCTCATCCGCAAGCTGCTCGGCGAGCCCGACGTGCGCGCGCGGCGCGTCGCGGACGCCACGCCGTCGGGCCTGCTGACCCCGGAGAGCTACCTGGGCTACGCCCGGCTGACGAACTACACCGGCACGAAGCCGGTGCCGAACACGATGGCGCCGTACACGTTCCCGGCGACGCTCCCCGCCAACGTCCTCTCCTACGACGGGCTCTGGAACGTGGGCGCCGAGAAGATCACCGCCGGCCGCCGCGCGCGCCTGCGGCTGCACTTCGAGGCCTCGAACGTCTACATCGTGCTCGGCGGCAAGGGCACGGTGCGCGCGCTCGTCGACGGGAAGCCGGTGCGCACGATCAGGGTGAACGCGGAGCGGCTCTACACCGTGCGGACCGGCAAACCGGTCGACGCGCTGCTCGAGCTGCAGTTCACGCCCGGCGTGCAGGCGTACAGCTTCACCTTCGGTTAGCCGCGCGCGACGTCGTCGTCGCCGCGGTTCTGGTCCTGCTCGCGCAGGAACCGCGTCAGCTCGGCGGCCAGCGCGTCGCCCGACGGCAAATCGGACTCCTCGATCTCGTCGATGCGCCGCTCCAGGTCCTGCACGTACGCCGAGGTCTCCTCGTCGGCCGCGACCGCCTCGCTCACCTGCTGCGCGTACGCATCCGCGGCCTCGTCCAGCTCCGCCGTGTCGACGTCGGCGCCGAGCACGTCGGCAAGCCGGTCGACGAGCGCCTTCGCGGCGCGCGGTGACGGCGTCAGCGAGACGTAGTGCGGCACCGCGGCCCAGAGGCTCGCCGACTTGAGGCCGGCGCGCGAGCAGGCGTCGTGGAGCACGCCGACCATGCCGGTCGGGCCCTCGTAGCGCGAGGCCTGCAGGCCGAGCTGGTCGATCAGGTCGGGGTCGGTGGCGCTGCCGGTGACGGGTGCGGGCCGTGTGTGCGGCACGTCGGCGAGCAGCGAGCCGAGCGTCAGCACGAGCTCGACGCCGAAGTCGGTCGCGACGCCGGTGATCAGGTCGGCGAACGTCCGCCAGCGCAGGTTCGGCTCGACGCCGAGCAGGATGATCGCGTCGCGCCCTCCCCCGGGAAGCGGCGCGTGCATGAACGTGTTCTCGGGCCAGTCGACCTTGCGGGTCAACCCGTCGACGAGCGACACCATCGGCCGCGTCGCCTGGAAGTCGTAGAAGTTCTCCGGGTCGATCGACGCGAACTCCTCCGCCGCCCACGCGCGCGCGAGGTACGCGCCGGCGAGTGACGCACCCTGGCCGCCGTCGTTCCAACCGCGGAACGCGGCGATCAGGACGGGGCGCTGCAGCTGCGGACGGCTGTCGAAACGGAGCTCTTCCATCACGCCATCCTACGCGGGCGCCAGAGGCTGAAGACGAAGGCGGTGACGGCGGCCCAGACGGTTGCGGCGACGGTCACGTGCACGAGCACGAGCCACCACGGGAGGTGCGTGCGGTACTGCACCTCGCCTATCACCATCTGCACGGCGAGCAGGCCGAGCAGCAGGTACGCCTCGCGCAGCTGCGGCGCGCGCGTCCGGTAGAGCCACACGAGGAGCAGCGCGAACGAGATGCCGAACACCGCGGTCGCGCGCACGTGCCAGTAGATCGCGGGCTCGAACGACCAGAGCCGGCGCACGACGGTGCTGCCGGGGTGCGGGCCTGCCGCGGTCGCGAACGTGCCGCTGAAGATCAGCACGGCCGCTGCGAGGCCGACGAGCAGTCCCACGCGCGGCACCCAGGCCGGCAGGCGCGTCGGCTCGCGGCCGTAGGCCTCGAGCGCGAGGATCACGCCGAGCGTCAGCACGACCACCGAGAGCAGGAAGTGCGAGAGGACGAACCACGGGTTCAGGTGGTAGTGGACGGTGAGCGCGCCGAGCGGTGCCTGCGCGAGCGTGCCCACGAAGATGAGCGCGGCGAGCAGCCGGTGGTTGCGCGCGGCGATCCACGTCGCGAGCGTGACGAGGATGGTGAAGAACGCGATCACGCGGTTGCCGAACTCGATGTAGCTGTGGAACGACTTCGGCTCGAAGTGGTGCGGCTGGCAGCCCGGCCAGTGCTCGCAGCCGAGCCCGGAGCCGGTGAGCCGCACGGTCGCGCCGGTCGCGACGATGAGGACGAGCATCACCGCATTCGCGACGGCGAGCCGCCGGAAGCCCCCGGTCGGCAGTGTCCAGCTGCGCAGGCGGCTCAGCGGCTGGGCGGCGGAGTCCACGCGGTCACTGTAGCCCCACCCCGGAGCCCGCCTCGACCGTGCCGATGCGCGCGAGGAAGAGCCCCGCCGCGGCGAACTCCGCCTGCAGCGCCATCGCCTTGTCGCGCGGCAGCGACACGAGCAGGCCGCCCGCGGTCTGCGGGTCGTAGGCGAGCTCGACGAGCTCGGGCGCCACCTCGCCGACGTCGATCCGGGCGAACTCGCAGTTGTTGCGGGTGCCGGCCGTCGTGACGCCGGCGCGCGCCGCCTCGAGCGCGCCGGCGAGCGCCGGCAGGCTCTGCGCGTCGAGGACGATCCGCACGCCGCTCCGGTCGGCCATCTCGTGCGCGTGGCCGGCGAGCCCGAAACCGGTCACATCGGTCACGGCGTTCGGCGCGATCTTGCGCAGCACGTCGGCGGCGTCCTTGTTCAGCGTGCGCATCCAGCGCACCGCCTCGGCGGCGTCGGCGAGACCCTGCTTCGCGCCGCCGAGCACGAGCGCGGTGCCGAGCGGCTTCGTCAGGAAGAGCGCGTCGCCGGGCCGGGCGCCCGCCTTCGGCCAGATCCCGTCGGGCGAGACGGTGCCGACGACGGCGAGCCCGTACTTCGGCTCGGTGTCGCGGATCGTGTGCCCGCCGGCGAGGATCGCTCCCGCGGCCCGTACCTGGCGGTCCGCGCCGTCGAAGATCGCGCGCACCGTCGCCGTCGGCAGCTCCTCGGGCATCGCGGCGACCGAGAGCGCGAGCAGCGGCACCCCGCCCATCGCGAAGACGTCGTTCAGCGCGTTCGTGGCGGCGATCGTCCCGAAGTCGTCCGGCTCGTCGACGATCGGCGGGAAGAAGTCGATCGTGAAGACGAGGGCGCGCTCGTCGTCGAGCTTGTAGACGGCGGCGTCGTCGGCCGGGTCGAGGCCGACGAGCAGGTTCTCGGCCTCGGCGGGCACGAAGCCGCGCAGCAGCTCCTCGAGGCGCGAGGCCGAGTACTTCGCGGCACAGCCGCCGGCGGTCGCCAGGTCGGTCAGCTTCACGACGCTCACGCTAGACGAACGACAGCGGCGGCTCGGGGGAGCCGCCGCTAGTCAGGGGAGAGGAACGTCGTACGCCTGTCGATTCGCGCCGCGGGCGCGGACTCCTTTAGGGTCAGCGCGTGGCCAGCGCGCTCATCACCGGCGGCTCCTCGGGCATCGGGCTCGCGATCGCCCGGATGCTGCGCGAGCAGGGCTACGAGCTGTCCCTCGCCTCGCGCACGGCCGAGAAGATCGAGGCGGCCGCGGCCGAGCTCGGCGCGCACGCGATCGCGGCCGACATGGGCAAGGAGGAGGACTGCATCCGCGTCGTCGCCGAGCATCGCGAACGCTTCGGCGGGATGGACGTGCTCGTCAACTCGGCGGGGATCGGGATCGGCGGCACGGTCGAGTCGCTGCAGACGAAGCACATCGACCTGCAGCTCGGGATCAACCTGCGCGGGCTCCTGCTCGTCTCGCGCGAGGCGATCCCGCTGCTCAAGGAGTCGGGAGGCTGGATCTTCAACCTCGCGTCGATCGCCGGCACGGCGCCGACGCCGGGGCTGACGGTCTACGGCGCGACGAAGGCGGCGGTGATCGCGCTGACGCGGTCGCAGAACATCGAGCTGGAAGCGGACGGCGTGCGCGCCGTCGCGATCTGCCCGGGGTTCGTCGACACGCCGATGGCGCAGTGGTCGGGCCTCGCGGCGGACGAGATGATCCAGCCGGACGACTGCGCGGAGGTCGTCCGCATGTGCCTGCGCCTCTCCCCGCGCGCGCGGATCCCGCAGGTCGTGATCGAGCGCGTCGGCGCGCAGGATCTCGTCGGCTAGGGCCCCGTAGGGCGGCAGCCACCGTCACGGGTCGCGCACCGAGTCGTGACGGAAGCGTGACGTCCCTGCAAACGGCGTAGGCCGTTCGGACAGACCCCCGCGACAGCCACCCATACCGAACTGCCACGCGGGTGTGACCTCGGTGTTACAGGCCGCCCGGGGTGCGGAGGATCCGCCACAGCATGTAGAGGCCGAGCGCGGCGGCGCACAGGAAGCCGACCAGCGACAGCGTGTGGTTGACGCGCGCCATCAGGGCCGACGCGATCAGGAGCGCGGAGACGATCATCGCGGCGCCGACGCGATTCGCGGTCGAGCGCAGGAGCTGCTCGAAGTCCTCGAGCTCGACGGGGGCGATGCCGACCTTCAGCGACCCCGTCTCGATCTTCTGGACGAGCTGCGACACGCGGCGCGGCATGCGCATCAGCGGCTGCAGCTGCGTGAACGTGAATGCGAGCAGCTGATTCGGCTCCAGCCGGCGCTCCATCTCCTGCGCCATCACCGTCCACCCCTCGCGGCGGATCATGTCGACGGGGTCGAGCGTCGGGTCGAGCGTGCGGGCGATGCTCTCCGCCTGCGAGAGCGTCTTGCCGACGAGCGCGAACGACGTCGGCAGCGCGATCCCGTGCACGAGACACAGCCGTTGCAGGTCGGCGAGACCCTCGCCCGTGCGGATCCCGGAGAGGGGACGCCACTGGTAGCGCGGCAGCTTGCGGCGCAGGTCGTGCACGAAGCCGGCCTCGTCGGACTCGGCGGTCGTCAGCGAGAGGCCGAGGATGATGTCGGCGACGTCGTCGGCACGGTTGTGCGCGATCGCGAGGAGCAGCAGCGCGAGCGAGGTGCGTGTGTCGTCGTCGAGGCGGCCGATCAGCCCGAAGTCGAGCAGCGCGAGCCGGTCGTCCGGCGTGATGAAGACGTTGCCCTTGTGCGGGTCCGCGTGGTAGAGGCCCGTGACCGTGACCTGGCGGATATACGCCTTGAAGAACGTCTCCGCGAGCTCCTTCGCCCGGTCGGGGTCGAGCGTGTGGTCGTCGGCGACCTTGACCCCGTCGATCCGCTCCATGACGAGCACTTCCTCCGTCACGTACGGATGGATGATCGCCGGGACGAAGAGATCGTCGCGGTACTCCTCGATCACCTGCGCGATCAGCTCGGCGTTGTGCGCCTCCTCGATGAAGTCGAGCTCCCCCAGCAGGTGCTGCTCGAGCTCCTCGGTCAGCGCGTTCAGCTGCAGCAGGCGCGCGTTGTCGGAGTGGCGCTCGGCGATCGCCGCCGTCTTGCGCAGCAGCTCGAGGTCGAGCTGAACCTGGTCGACGATCCCGGGGCGGCGCACCTTCACCACGACCTCACGGCCGGTCTTCAGGAGCGCGGCGTGGATCTGGCCGATCGAGGCGGTCGCGAGCGGCTGCTCGTCGATCGACGTGAAGTGCTCGAGGCCGATCTCGCGCTCGATCACGTCGCGCAGCGGGCCGAAGGGGAGCGGCGGGACGTCGTCGACCAGCTTGCTCAGCTCGTCGATGTAGACGTCCGGCAGCAGGTCCGGCCGCGACGAGAGGAGCTGGCCCAGCTTGAGGAAGGTCGTGCCGAGCTCCTCCAGCGCGCGCCGGAAGCGGATCGCACCCTCTCGGGTGGCGGGCTTCGAGCCGACGACGCCCACCTCGCGGAGCACGCGCAGCAGATGGCCGCGGCGTGCGACGCGCGTGACCTCGACCGCACGCGAGACTTTGCCCTGCTCGGACACGAACGCTTCCTCCCCTCGTCGCCTGCGTTGGAAACGACGGCCGCCGGTACCGTTCAGCTCCGATGGGCCGCGTCCTGCTCCTCACCGTAACCGCACTGCTCCTCGCCGGGTGCGGCAGCTCTGCGGCCGAGGTCGCGACGACGACGACGGCGCCTCCCAGGCAGGGGTTCGCCGGCGGCACCCTGACCCCGCCGCGGGCCGCCCCGACGCTCGCGCTGCGCGACTCGCGCACGGGGGAGCAGGTCACGCTCGCCGCCCAGCGCGGGAAGCTCACGCTCGTCACGTTCCTCTACGTGCACTGCCCGGACGTCTGCCCGCTGATCGCACAGAACCTGAACGCGGCCCTGCGCGCGCTGCCGCAGGCGCAGCGCGCGCAGGTGCGCGTCCTGGCGGTGAGCGTCGACCCGAAGGGCGACACACCGGCGTCCGTCCGCGCGTTCGTGAAGGAGCACGAGCTCCTGCCCCAGTTCCGCTACCTGCTCGGGACGAAGACCCAGCTCAAGACCGCCTGGGGCGCCTGGCACGTCCTCGCCGTCCAGGACAGCCCGGAACTCGTCGACCACGTCGCGTACACAGCGCTCGTCGACCGTTCAGGAAAAGAGCGTGTGCTCTACGGAGCACAGGTGCAGGCGCATCAGGTCCTGCACGACCTTCGCCTGCTCATGCGCCCGGCGAAGGCCTGAGAAGCACGCTGCCGGCTCCCCACGAGGGAGCGTGCTTCGAGCAGAACATCAGCCTCCGACCGGGCCATCCCAGAAGCCGAACCAGGGCGGGCAGTGGAACTTGCCGAACACGGACGCGACCACGACCAGGACGAGGAGGGCGAGGAGGCGCTTGGGGAACTTGGTTGCCACAGTGAACACCTCCCTTCGTTAGAACCGGAAATCCTGGAGGGCTTCGGCCGCACGGCGGTAGAGCACCGCTGCACGTCCTTCGTCTCCACGCTTGGTTGCCAGATCGCCTTGCGCGATCCACGCCGCGGCGCGGTGCGAGGCGGACGAAAGCTTCGCGAACGCGTCCTCGGACTGCGCGAACGCGTCGTGCGCCTCATCGAGGCGGTCCTGCTCGAGCAGCGCGCGGCCGAGCACGAGGCGCGCGTTGCCGATCTCGTTGAGCATGTCCTCACGCTCGCCCATCAGGTCGAGGGCGTGCAGCGCCTGCTCCTCGGCGCGCTTCACGTCGCCGGTGCGGAGGTGCACCTGCGCGAGCGAGGAGACTGCGCCGGCCGCGTCCTCGTCGCGGCCGACCTCGAGCGCGACCGCGACCGCACGCTTGAAGTGCTCGATCGCCTCTTCGGGCTTCCCGAGCAGGAACTCGAGGCCGCCGAGGTTGTTCATCAGGCGGCCGACGTTCGCGCGGTCGGCGAGCTCCTCGAAGAGCGCCTTCGCCTTCTCGGCGTAGGTGCGGGCGAGGACGTAGTGGCCGTCGCGCTCGGCGAGCACCGAGGCCTGGAAGTACGCCGAGCCGAGAGCCCGCGTGTCCTCCATCGCCTCCGCAAGCTCGAGCGCGCGCTCGACGTCCTCGCGGGCGGCCTCGAAGTCGCGCTGGCGGCGGTAGCACTGCGTGCGCCAGGCGAAGACGCCGAGGCGAAGCTTGTCGGACGGCATGCCCGAGCGCTCGGCGAGCGCCAGCGCCTCGTTGAAGAGACCGACCGCGGTCGAGATGCTCGAAAGCAGGTACCGGCACACCCCCAGCCGGTAGAGCACCTCGGCGCGGTCGATGTCGGAGAACTCGTCGGCCTCGACGAGGGCGCGCGACTCGGCGAGCAGCGCGAGCCCGGCCTTCACGTCGCCGTTCAGGGCGCGGGCCATCGCCTCGCCGTTCAGCACGCGCACGCGGAGCTCCGCGGCGCCGGTGCCGAGCACGGCGGGCAGTGCCCGCTCGTACTCCTCGATCGCCTCGGGATAGCGGTACTCCTGCGCGAGCGCGTCGGCGCGGGCGAGGATCGCCTCCGCCCTGGCGCGCTCGTCGGTGGAGACGCCGCTCGCGAGGAAGCCCGAGTCGACCCCGAGGCGCAGGGCCAGCCACTCGATCGTCTCGGTGGTCGGGCGCGTCTTGCCGCGCTCGATCTGCGAGATGTACTCCTTCGAGAAGCGGTCGCCGGCGAGGTCGGTCTGCGTCAGTCCCGCGGCAACGCGAAGCTGACGGAGCCGCTCCCCGAGGCGGGGCGCGCGCGGCGTCGTTGTCCTGTTGACACTTCTCGTGTCCCGTGCGGCGGGATGCGTCAAAGCCCGCACAGCATGCAGCACACTTGACCGCTTTGCAATCCCTCGTTCGGGACACGCCCCCAAAAGGGGTACTAGAACGGGGAAAACAGGGTGAAGCAGCCGATTCACGAATCACTTGACCGAGCTACTTGACAGACCCGAGACCCCCGCCTACAGTGAGGCCACCTTGCACCGACGCCTGACGCCAGGCCACGTGCAGGGGGAGCGCCAGAGGCGACATCCCGAGAGCGAAGGCTGGGCCGCAGAGCCATCGCATCGGAGACGCCCAACCGGCGCCCCGCCTGACCAGGGAGAGCCCCGGGTGCCGCAGCCGGGGCTTTCTCGCGTCCGGGGACGGTTTCTAGGCGAGCATCCAGGCGCGACGCGAGGCGCGGACGCGCTCGAGGTCGTCGCCGAGCAGCCCGCCGAGGCGGCTGTCGATCGTCGCGAGCAGGCCGGCGGCGAGGAAGATCCACGCCTCCGCGTCCGGGTCGCGGTCGGGATGCAGCACCCCGCGGGACTGGCCGTCGCGGATCACGTCCGCGAAGAAGTCGCGCACCTCGCGGATCTGCTTGCGCAGCGCGGAGGCGATCACCTTGTCCTCGGTCGCCTCGGTGAGCGCCTGGTTCCAGAGGTCGATCATCCGCAGCCGCTTGCCGCTCCGCATGTAGAGGCTCGCGATCGCGCCGAGGCACTGCTCCGGCGCGCGCTCGATCTCGCGCTCGGCCTCGACGCGGAACGACGCCCACGCCTCGTCGAGGCACGCGAGGTAGAGCTCGCGCTTCGAGCCGAAGTGGCGGTAGAGGATCGGCTCGGAGATGCCCGCCTCGCGCGCGATCTCCGCGGTGGTCGCACCGCGGTAGCTCGACCGCGAGAACACGCGGCAGGCGGTCTCGAGGACCGCCTGCCGGCGCGCCTCGCCGGTCAGCCGTTGCTTCGTCTGGGTCACGCGGCCTCGACGGCTGCCTGCGGCGCCGCGTGCGCGTGCGGATGCTCGATCTTGCGGATCGCGATCACCGAGACGGCCGCGCCGGCGAGGCAGAGGACCGACCCGACGCGCAGCGCCTCGTGGAAGCCGGTCAGGTACTCGGCCTTGCTCGCGACGATCGCGCCCATCACGGCGATGCCGAGCGAGCCGCCGACCTGCCGCGACGAGTTCAGCACCGCGGAGCCGACGCCGGCCTTGTCGACCGCCACGGCGCTCATCGCGGCCGCAGTCACCGGGGTCATCGTGCTCGCCATCCCGGCGCCGCCCAGCAGCATGCCCGGGAGCAGCATCCAGAAGCTCTCGTGCGCGCCGAGCTGCGAGTAGTAGAACAGCATCACCGCGAGCAGCGACATGCCGCCGCCGACGAGCCAGCGCGAGCCGAACCGGTCGGCGAGCGCGCCCGTGCGCGGCGCGAGCAGGATGACGAGCAGCGTCATCGGCAGGAAGCTCGCGCCCGCCTGCACCGGCGAGTACGAGAGGACGTTCTGCATGTAGAGCGAGACGAAGAAGAACGTCCCGAACATCGCGAGCCCGACGAAGAGCATTGCGAGGTTCGCGCCGCCGAACGTGCGGTTGCGGAACAGGGACAGGTCGAGCATCGGGACGCGCTGGTGCCGCTCGAGCAGCACGAAGGCGACGAGCGCGAGCGCCGCGACGACGAACGCGCCGATGATCCGCGGCGAGCTCCAGCCGTAGTTGTTGGCCTCGACGAACGCGTACGTCAGCGAGAAGAGCCCGATCGCCGACGCGACGAGCCCCGGTAGGTCGAGCCGCTGCTCGTGCGACGTGTCGCGCGACTCGTCGATGAACACCGGGATCGCGAGCAGGCCGACGACGCCGATCGGCACGTTGACGAAGAAGATCCAGTTCCAGTTGACGTGCTCGGTGAGCAGCCCGCCGACGAGCGGGCCGATCGCGAGCGCGAGCGCCGAGACGCCGGCCCAGATGCCGATCGCCTTGCCACGCTCACGCGGCGGGAACGTCGCGGTGATGATCGAGAGCGTCGCAGGGTTCATCAGCGCGCCGCCGAGCCCCTGCACGACGCGGGCGCCGATTAGGAAGCCGCCGTTCGGCGCGAGGCCGCATGCGAGGCTCGCGCCGGTGAAGATCGCGAGGCCGACCATGAAGATCAGCCGCCGGCCGAGGTAGTCGGCGAGCTTGCCGCCGGTCAGCATGAACGCGGCGAAGGTCAGCGCGTAGCCGGCGACGACCCATTCGAGCTCCGACAGGGACATGTGCAGCGAGCGCCGCATCGACGGCAGCGCGACGTTCACCACGGTGTTGTCGAGCATGATCACGAACAGCCCGACCGACACGGCCGCGAGCGTCCACCACTTCTTGTTCTCCGGCGTCACCAGACGCGCTCTCATCCGATCACCTCTCTCAAAAGTTAGCGCGCACTAAGTTAGCAGACGCTAACCCCGGGGCGCAACTATGGTTCCGCGCGTGATCTGGTCACCCGGCGAGGCGACGATCGAGCACGCGAACGCGACCCGCCTCGTGCGCCGCGCCGGCTGCGCCGACTACCCCGAGCTCGTCCGCCGCTCGCAGGAGGATCCCGCGTGGTTCTGGCCGCTCTGCGTCGAGGACCTCGGGATCGAGTTCTCGGAGCCGTGGACGCAGGTGTACGACGACTCGCACGGCCCCGAGTGGACGACGTGGTTCGTCGGCGGGAAGGTGAGCATCGCGCGGAACTGCGTGCACCGGTGGGCCGAACGTCGCCCGGACGCCGTCGCAGCGGTCGGCCTCCGTGAGGACGGCACGCGCAGCCAGCTGACCTTCGCGGAGCTCTCGCGCGACGTGACGCGCCTCGCGGAACAGCTCGTGTCGATGGGTGTCGAGCCGGGCGACCGCGTCGCGATCTACCTGCCGATGTCGCCGGAGGTGGCCGTCGCGTCGCACGCGATCGCGCACATCGGCGCCATCCAGGTGCCGATCTTCTCCGGCTTCGCCGCGCCCGCGGTGAAGCAGCGGCTCGAGGCGAGCGAGGCGAAGGTCGTGATCACGCAGCTCGAGTCCTCGCGCCGCGGCAAGAGCGTCCCGATGCTCGCGACCGTCGAGGAGACCGGCGTCGACGTGCAGGTCGTGCTCACCCCGTTCGCGCTCGACGCGTTTCCGGGCGAGCTACCGCCGTTGGAGGTGGACAGCGAGCACCCGTACCTCCTCACCTACACGTCGGGCACGACCGGCAAGCCGAAGGGCGTCGTGCACGTACAGGGCGGCTTCCTCGTGTCGATCGCGCGCGAGGTCTGCTACCAGGCCGACGTGCACGAGGGGGACGTCGTCCACTTCGCGACGGACATGGGTTGGATCATGGGGCCGTGGACCGTCGTCGGTGTGGGCGCGCTCGGCGGCACGATCGTCTTCGCCGAGGGCGCGCCGGACTGGCCGACGCACGACCGCCTCTGGCGCACTGTCGAGCAGGAGCGCGTCACGTCGCTCGGCCTCTCGCCCACCCTGACGCGTGCGCTGCTCCCGCACGGCGATCCGACGAGCGACCTCTCGTCGCTGCGCACGTTCGTGACGACGGGCGAGCCGTGGAACCCGGGGCCCTACCGCTGGCTCTTCGAGAACGTCGGCGGCTCGCGCGTGCCGATCATCAACTGCACCGGCGGCACCGAGGTGGGCGCGTGCTTCCTCTCGCCGACGCCCGTCGGGCCGATCGAGGCGTGCTCGGTCGGCGGGCCGGCGCTCGGGATGGCGATGGACGTCGTCGACGACGACGGCAACTCGCTCGTCGCGAGCGGCGAGGTCGGCGAGCTCGTCTGCCGCAAGCCGTTCCCCGGGATGACGCGCGGCTTCTGGCGCGACCCCGACAAGTTCGTCGAGACGTACTGGTCGCGCTTCCCGGGCGTGTGGGTGCACGGCGACTGGGCCTCGGTCGACGAGAACGGCTTCTGGTTCCTGCACGGCCGGAGCGACGACACGATGAACATCGCGGGCAAGCGCATCGGCCCGGCCGAGCTCGAGTCGGCCGCCGTCGGCCACCCGGCCGTGCGTGAGGCGGCCGCGATCGGCGTGCCGCACGAGGTGAAGGGCGAGACCGCCTGGATCTTCTGCTGCCTCCTTCCGGGCGCCGAGGCGACCGAGGCCGACGTCGCGGCGCACGTCGCCGCCGAGCTCGGCAAGGCGTTCAAGCCCGACCGCGTCTTCTTCGTCGACGCGCTCCCGAAGACCCGGTCCGCGAAGATCGTGCGACGCGCCGTCAAGGCGACGGCGCTCGGCGAGGACCGCGGCGACCTCTCATCCGTCGAGAACCCGGAGGCACTGGACATGATCGAGGCAGCAGTTGGCTAGGACCGCTGTCGTCACCGGCGGCGGGCGCGGCATCGGCGCGAACATCGCGCGCTCGCTCGCCGGCGACGGCTGGGACGTCGACGTCACCGCGCGCACGCGCGACCAGATCGACGCCGTCGCGGCGGAGACCGGCGGCCGCGCGATCGAGATGGACGTGGCGGATGCCGCCTCCGTCGAGCGCGGCTTCGACGAGATCGGCCACGTCGACCTGCTCGTCGCGAACGCAGGCATCGCGAGCGACGACTTCTGGCAGACGTTCGAGGTGAACGTGCTCGGCGTGCACCTCTGCGTCGAGGCCGCGCTCGCGCGCGGCGCCTCGCGCATCGTGATCACCGGGAGCGGCTCGGCCTACCTCCCGGGCAGCTCGAACCCGGCCTACAGCGCGTCGAAGGCCGCGATCTGCCGCTATGCCGAGACGCAGAACAACAGGCTCGACATCCCGGTGTTCGTCTTCAGCCCCGGGCTCGTGCGCACCGAGATGACGTCGTCCTTCGGAGACGACGCGCCGTGGACGCCGCCGGAGCTCGCCCCCGAGCTCGTGCGCAAGCTCGCGACCGGGAAGTACGACGTGCTCGCGGGCCGCTACATCCACGCCGAGCACGACGACGTCGACGACCTGCTCGCGCGCGCCGACGAGATCCGCGAGCGCGACCTGAACGCGATCCGCCTGCAGCGTTGAAGACGCTCGTCTGCTTCGGGGACTCGAACACGTGGGGGTACGTGCCGGGCTCGAACGGCGAGCGCTTCCCGCGCGAGCAGCGCTGGCCGGTGATCCTGCAGGGGCTGCTCGGCGACGCCTGGGAGGTGATCGCCGAGGGGCTGAACGGACGCACCGCGACGTACGAGCGTCCCGACTCGGAGGGCCGCAACGGGCTGCCCTACCTGTTGCCGTGCCTCCTCTCGCACGCGCCCGTGGACGTCGTCGCCGTCTACCTCGGGACGAACGACGTGAACTTCGTCGCGGACGACCGCATCGCGCGCTGCGTCGCACGGCTCGTCGAGATCGTGCGGCGCTGCGCCGCGGAGCCGCTGGTGATCTGCCCGCCGCCGTTCGACGGGCACGACCTCGAGGCGTCGTTCCGCGAGGAGCTGGACTGCGATGTCATCGTCGCGCCGAGCTACCCCGTGGTGAACGGCGACGTCGAGCACCTCGACGCGGCCGGCCATGCGGCGCTCGCGCGCGCCGTCGCCGACCGGCTGTGAGGCGCTTCCGGACGACGAAGACGGTCGGCCTGTCGGACGTCGACGCCGACGGTCGGCTGCGGCTCGACGTCGTCGCGCGCTTCCTGCAGGACGCGGCGAGCGAGGACGTGATCGACGTCGGCCGCCCGCCGAGCAGGCACTTCTGGGTCGTGCGCCGCACCGAGCTCGACGTGGTCGCGCCGTTCCGCGACGACCTGACGGTCGAGCTCGAGACGTGGGCGAGCGGCACCGCGCCGACCGCCGCCTCGCGGCGCTACTCGCTCCGCGGCGACGCCGGTGGGCGGATCGAGGCGGAGAGCCTGTGGATCCACCTCGACCGCGACCTGCGCCCGCTCCGCCTCGACGACGGCTTCCTCGAGATCTACGGCCCCTCGGCCGCGGGCCGTCGCGCGTCGACGCGGCTCACCCTCCCGCCGCCGACCGTCGAGCCGGGCCGGGATTGGCCCGTACGCGTCACGGACATCGACCGGCTCGGCCACGTGAACAACGCGGCGTACTGGGCGCCGTTCGAGGAGGTGTTCGCCGGCAGGCTCGGCGGACGGGTGCGCGCGGTGCTCGAGTACCGCAAGCCGATCGACCTCGGCGAGCGCGTGGAGCTCGCGCTCGACGGCGACCACCTCTGGCTTGTGGTCGAAGGGGAAGTGCGCTCAGCTGCGTGGCTCGATCCAGAGGGCGCGCGCGATCCCGAGCAGCTCCCCTGAGTCGGTGAAGAGCGCCGTGCCGGCGCCGTGCTTTCGCCCGTCGCTCCCGAGGTGCCAGCCGACGACGACACAGCGCTCGCCCACCTCCGGCACCCGGTCGACGCGCGCGGCGAGCCGCCCCAGGACGACCGTGCCGCGGCCGGGAACGCCCGTCGCGTAGGCGCCGGGGCAGTCGAGCGCCGCCCACACGAACTCCGTGCCCACGTCGGTGACCTGCCACGGCGCCGCGTGCACGTCGCGGCCCGCGACCCGGCCGGCATGGATGTGCAGCCCGTCGTCTCCGCGCGCGTGGCCGCAGACGAAGCACTGCGGGAACGGCGATGAGAGATCGGGCGACTGCGCCGCGACCGCGTCGTCCCACGAGACGGGTGCGGGAGGCTCGAGCTCCACGCGTGCGTCACGGACCTCCGCGACGAGCGCGTCGCCCGCGCGGATCGCCTCGCCGTCGGCGGCGAGCTCCGTGTCGAGCGGCGGCGGGAGGCGCAGGGTCACCTCGGCCTCGCGTCCTTGTGCGAAGAGCCCGCACGAGTAGCCGCCGTTGCCGGAGTCGTCGGGGCCGCGGAAGCGCCGCTCGATGATCAACCGGCGACCCCGTACGCCTCGGCGATCGCGAGCACCTGCTGCGACGCGCCCAGCATCGCGCGGTCGACGAACGCGCCGTCGGCGAGCGTGCCGACACCGTCGGCCTCGAGCCGCTCCACCGTCGCGCGAGCAGCGTCGACCTCCGCGGCCGTCGGGAGGTACGCCTGCTCGATCACCGGCAGCTGGTCGGGGTGGATCGCCGTGCGGCCGAGGTGCCCCAGCTCGCGACCCCGCCTCGACGAGGCCGCGAGGCCGTCGAGGTCGCGCACGTGCGGGTAGACGGACTGCGGCGGCCGCGGCAGCCCCGCCGCGACGGCCGCGTTGATCACGCGCGCCCGTGCCCAGTCGAGATCGCGTGCGCCGGTCTGCGAGCCGAGGTCGGCCTCACCGAGGCCGAGCCCGGCCACGCCGGGCAGTTGCGCGATCTCGAACGCCCGCTCGACGCCGAGCGCGGTCTCGATCAGCGCGATCACCGTGCGCCCGGCGGGAAGCGCGCCCTCGGCCTTCGGCACGATCACCGGGTGTACGCCGGCGGCGTCGAGGTCCTCGTCGCTGCCCGCGTTGACGCGAACCCACAGCGGCTTCGCGGGATCGGCCGGCAGCTGCGCGAGGTTCGCCCGCGCCTCGGCCTTGCGCGCGGGCGCGACACCGTCCTCCAGGTCGACGATCACGGCGTGCGCGCGCGAGGCGAGCGCCTTCTCGATGCGGTCGGGGCGGTCGGCCGGGACGTACAGCCAGGTGAGCGGCGGCGCGCTCACACCACGCCGTCCGCGCGCAGCTGCGCCTCGTCGACGCCGAGCTCGGCGAGCACGGCCGAGGTGTCGGCGCCGAGCTCGCGCCCCGCGTGCTCGATCCCGCCCGGTGTCGCCGAGAGCCTGCTGATCACATTCGTCATCAAAACACCGTCGACGCGCGCGAGCGCGCCGATCGACTGCAGCTGCGGGTCGGCGACGACGTCGCGGGCGTCGTAGATCGGCGCGATCGCCGCCTCCGCCGCCTCGAACGCGGCGAGCACCTCGTCGCGCGGACGCGCTGCGATCCACTCCGCGACCGCCTCGTCGATCTCGTCGACATGCGCGACGCGGCCCGCGCCGGTCGCGAACCACTCCTGCTCGACGAGGTCAGCCCGCCCGACGAGGCGGAGCACGCGCTCGGCGACCGAGGTGGCACTCGCAGAAACGGCGACCCATGCGTCGTCGGAGGTGCGGTACACGTTGCGCGGCGCGTTGTGGCTCGAGCGGTTGCCGGTGCGCCGCTGCAGCGTGCCGTTCGCGTCGAACGCGCTCACCTGCGGGCCGAGCAGCGTCAGCAGCGGCTCGACGAGCGACGTGTCCACGACCTGGCCCACGCCCGAGCGCAGCGCGGCCATGATCGCGAATGCGGTCGCGAGCCCCGCGACGCCGTCGGCGAGGGCGAGCGGCGGCAGGAGCGGCGGCCCGTCGGGCTCGCCGTTCAGCGCCGCGAAGCCGCTCATCGCCTCCGCGAGCGTGCCGAAGCCCGGGCGATGCGCGTACGGGCCGGTCTGGCCGAAGCCGCTGACGCGCGCGAGCACGAGCTTCGGGTTGACGGCGGAGAGCTCGGCCCAGCCGAGCCCCCACTTCTCCAGCGTGCCCGGACGGAAGTTCTCGAGGACGACGTCGGAGCGCTCGGCGAGCTGCAGGAAGACGTCGCGGCCGGCGGGCTGCGAGAGGTCGAGCGTCGCGAGCCGCTTGTTGCGCGCGAGCGACTTGAACCAGAGCCCGCCCGGCCCGTGTCCGCGCGCCGGGTCGGGCCGGCGCGGGTGCTCGAGCTTGATCACGTCGGCCCCGTAGTCGGCGAGCAGCATCCCGGCGATCGGCGCGGCGAAGAGCGTCGCGGCCTCGACGACGCGGATCCCCTCGAGCGGTCTCACAGATCCACCGCCAGGCGGAAGCCGATCCGTTCGCTGCGCTGCAGCGGACCCGCGAGCAGGTACTTGAGCGAGAAGGCGGGCGGCTGGGGGCCGCCGTCGACGTACCAATCGGAGCCCTCGGCGCGGAACGCGGAGCCGCCCTTGAGGATCGCGAAGCGCGTGCGCCCGTCCGAGTGCTCGCTCTCCGTCCAGTTCCAGGCGAGCGGCTCGGCGCGCTCGAGCAGGCCGTCCTCGGCCGCGATCTGCCACTCGTCCTCGGTCGGCAGGCGCGCACCGCGCGCCGCCGCGTACGCGCGCGCCTCGGCGAGCGACAGCCCGGTGACCGGCTCCTCGCGCACCGCGATCGCGAAGCGGCCGCGCGGCGCGGGACGCTCCACCGCGACGACGTCGTGCAGCCGCGGTGAGAGCGGCTTCCACTCCTCGACGTAGGGCACCTCGCCGTACGTGCCGGTCTCGCGCCGGCGGAAGCGCGCGGTGACCGGGCGCGGCTCGACGGCGACGAAGCCGTCGGGCACCGCCGCCACGCGTGCGACCGGCGGCTCGCGGCGCACCGCCTCGCGCGCGGGGTACGCGGTCGAGCCGCCGCCGAACACCTCGACCCCGTCGGGTGTCACCGCGGCGAGGCCGTAGGGCGGCAGCTCCAGCTCGACGCGTGCGACCGTGCCCGCGAACGGCGCGTCGAAGCGGTTCGCCAGCAGGAGCAGGTCGTCCCAGCGCGAGCCGACCACCTGCAGGTCGTCGCTGTGCTCGGCGAGCGGCGTCCAGGCGCCGTGTGAGAGCACGTCCGCGTACCTCCGCTGCACGCGCAGCATCCCGCGCAGCAGCGCACGGTCGCGCTCGTTCCAGCCGACCCACGAGCCGAACACGTTCTCCCAGACGAGCATGCCGACGCCGTTGAGCCACGCGCTGCGCAGCTCGTCGACGTGACTGCGGTTCCAGCGGCGCGTGTGGTGGAGCATGTGCCGCTGCTCGAAGAAGCGCGTGCGGATCACACCGGGAACGGGCGAGTCGGCGAACCACTGCGCCCAGGAGAGGTGGTGGTCGACGACGCGCTCGAGCGGCAGCGTCGACTCGCCCTCGAACGCCGCCTCGGGCAGCGCCGCGCGCAGCTCGGGCATCGCCTCCTTCATCGTGTCGAGGAAGACTCCGTCCGCGTCGAGGTCGCGCACGATCTGCGCAACGGCCTGCGCGTCGCTCACCGGCTCGCGCCGCGTGCCGACGTCCCACGGGTTGTAGTCGACGAACACCTTGACCCCGCGCGTGTGCAGCGCGTCGACGAGCTCGCGCAGGCCCGGCACGTCGCGGTACCAGTCGAACTGGTTCCGCTCGTCGATCCCGATCACCGGGTACGCGTGCCAGAGGACGACGGCGTCGTAGCCGCCGAACTCGCGCTCGCCCTCGTCGAGCAGGCGGCCGGGCGTGAACCGCTCCGCCTCGTGGTCGTAGAGGAGCTCGTCCCAGAGCCAGACGAGCGCGACGGAGAAGCACGACTGCGTCCACGTCAGCCGCTCGTACGCGCTGCCGTCGTAGCCTGCTCGCGCTCGCTCGCGCCACGCGGCGAGCGCGTCGCGCCACGCCGCCCAGTCGGCCGGGTCGTCGGGCGCGGCGATGATCTTCGCGGTGTCGAGCGTGCCGTCGATCGGGGTCGGCCGGTCGATCGGCCGCGGGACCAGAGGGTCGAACAGCTCGCTCATGCGACTGCGAGAGTGCGCTCCACGAGCGCGTCGAGCGTGATCCCGTCGAAGCCCGGCAGCGAGCTCGCGAAGCGGCCGTGCAGCGGCTCCGACCAGCGCGGCTCGATCGGGCGAAGCGCGCCGAAGATCGAGCCGACGGCTGCACCGTTCGTGTCGGTGTCGAGGCCGCCCTGCACGACCGCACAGATCGCCTCGGAGAAGTCGTCGAAGGCGTAGAGCGCCGCGGCGACGAGCGCGGTGTTGTTGATCGCGTGCACCCAGTGATAGTGGCCGTAGCGCTCGAAGATCGCATCGACGCGGCTCTCCCACTCGCCGTCGAGCTCCCGCGCGAAGCGCAGCGCCTCGGCCAGGCGGCTGCGCGGCGGCACGACCGCGAGCGCAACATCGGCGCACGCGCGCGCGTCGTCCGCCCACAGCGACGCGGCGTGCGCGGCGGCCATCCACATCGCGGCGTAGACGCCGTTCGCCGTGTGGCTGATCCCAGCGTCGCGCTGCGCCAGCGACGCGGCGAGCGCCGGGTCGCCCTGCGCGCACCAGCCGTAGACGTCGACGCGCAGCCGCGCGCCGATCCACTCGCGGAACGGGTTGCGCCGCGTCGCGGTCGCCGGCGGCAGGAAGCCTTCGAGCAGGTTGCGCATCGCGACGCGCTCCGCCGTGAAGATCCGGCCCGGCGGCAGGTAGTCGAGCCAGAGCTTCGCGACGTCGGCCGGCTCGAAGTCGCGGCCGGCACGCTCGAGCAGCACGACGCCGAGCATCGTGAAGTTCAGGTCGTCGTCCTCGGGGATCCCGTCGATGTTCTCGGCGAGGCTCGTCGGGCGGCTCGCCTTGTTCCACGGCCAGCGCTCGCTCACGGCGGGGGCGAGCCCTGCCGCGGTGAACCAGCCGCGCACCGGCCAGTTGCCCGTGCCCTGCGCGATCGCGCGGATGCCCTCGCGCGGGATGTTCTCGACGGGCTTCCCGAGCACACAGCCGGCGGCGCGGCCGAGCCACGCGCCGCGGATCCGGTCGAGGTCGGGCGCGCGCTTCACCACGCCGGACGGGACGAATGCGTCGGGCTCGTCCGCGGCGAGCGGCCGCGGCAGTGCATCGAGCTCGTCGAGCAGCTCGTTCGCGAGCTCGACGAGCGCGGGCGGCGACGGCTCCTGCGACGCGCCGCGGCCGGGCGCCGGCTTACCGCCCGCGGCGAGCCAGCGCTCCTCGATCCCGGCGACGTCCTTCCCCTCCTCCCGCGCCTGCCGGAGCTCGTGGCCGACGAGGTCCTCCGGCTGGATCCAGGTGACCCTCACAGCATCGTCGTCTGCGCGAAGGCGCGGGCGCGCTCCTCGAACCGTGCGCGGTCCTTCGCGAAGATCTCCTCCGCCACCTCGGCCATCGCGCGACCGGGCTCCTCGAGGTCGAGCTTCGACGCCGTGCCGATCTCGTCGATCCACTGCCGCGGCACCGGCGAGCCGAGCGCGCCCGCGAGCGCGCCGCCCATCGACGCGATCGAGTCGGAGTCGCGGCCGTAGTTGACGCCGCCGAGCATCGTCTCGGTGTAGTCGCCGCGCGTCGCCACGAGCAGGCCGAGCGCCACCGGAACCTCCTCGATCGAGCGGAGCCGGCTCGGCGTGCGCGCGTCCTGCGCGGGCCGCGCGTAG